>Ga0228710_1000587_pt1 | contig 47817 bp, 32 predicted proteins | sample MedpolnodulmetaG_FD_177995 | JGI IMG/M metagenome (GOLD analysis project Ga0228710, IMG submission 177995) | Root nodule microbial communities from Medicago polymorpha collected in Santa Monica, California, United States - pink nodules | ecosystem: Host-associated > Plants > Roots > Nodule... | reverse complement strand
ATATATATATATATATATATATATATATATATATATATTTTAAATTATCGACAGGAAATAGGGTGTTACATCGGATGTTCCGCTCAGGTCCATAGGTGTCTGCTCGCGGTATACGAATAATAGATTTTTCATGTATGAGGTCATTTTCAAAGATTTGGGTTTCAGACTTCCCTTCTCAGATTTATTTAAAGAGAGGTCTTCCAGTGGATGGGATTGTACCCTTCGCAACTTCACGATAACTCTTACCCTTTTATGAGGGCTTTTGAACTTGTGTGCCAACATCTCCGGCTCTCCCTAACCCTGAACTTGTTCTTCACAATATTCACCGTTCAACGAGGAGAGGAGAAAGGGGGAGACCAAGGCTTGGTTTCCCTCCGGCAAAATAAGAAAATCTTCACCATTTTTATTGATAAAGTCAGAAGCTTCAAGGACCGCTTTTTTTTTTGTGCGACCCAAGAGCGAGGCCACCCTAAACAATGTTATGAAAACCGTAGATAGGCCCCAGTTGAATGGCAGTTTTGTGCAAGCTCAGGTCCCTTGCTTCTCTTTTTACTGGTGTAGGGACCACTTTAGCTATAGACCTTGAGAATTTGGCTATGGTTATACCCACTTGTCTGCGAGAGAGAATGAGGACTACGATAAGCTATGAGCTTATGCTTGTTCTTTTGCTGCGTCCAAGGTGGAGGAGGATGATGGGTGCCCGTCGTACAATTCTAAGGGGAATCTTATGACCGAACCCCGCTACATTAACACCAAGGATTTAGTTCTTTCTACTTGTGCCACTGGTAGCATGAGTTCAATAATCGATTTGGTGCAACAAACCCTATACAAATACAAACCCTATACAAAACAATTTGACCATCATATTGTATAGAGTAAGTAAGAAATCTCAAATTCCTATTTTTTGTCTCATTTGAAATTTTCGAAATTTTGTATGACAAAATACTTTATATATTTTCACCATTTTTAAAATGTTTCAAATTAATTATTCAAAGAATAAAATTTATTTGGAGGAATCTTAATTCCCTTAAATCATTCTCTAAGACATTTGATGGGACAACAACAACAGAAATACAATATCATTGCAAAATCCTGCGGAAAACTTCTCTAGAATTTTATAACGAGCAACTAAAAAAATTAAGTGGCAAAAAACATAACAACAAAACGAGTGTGTTTGGATGAGATAAGTAAAAAATTTAAATGTGATGATTTAAAATTATGTAAATTTAACTTGGATAAAATAGATTATAAATTTTGATCATTTTAAAAATTCTCAAAATTTATCTTCCAAATAATCTTCATAAATAAATATACAATATTAGTGTCAAAAGTTAAACATCCGTCGGGGAAAAAAACTTCTCTCATTGATAATACTGTGTGCTCCTTACTTGATTTCACAAGAGGTTAAAATGATAAGCTAAGAAGCCTCTCATATACATGCAGAAGTTTGCAACTTTGGAAGCCTCTCATATGGTCAAATTTTAAACTTAGAACCCCTAAGAAAATAACAGAAGGAAGATTGTCTATTAGTTGGTACAATTGTTCTGAGAATGGTTCTGAGATCACAAATTGTACAAGGTCCTTTCATTAGACTTGAATTAGGATCTGCTAATTTATTTCCAGTTTCAATCATACTATATAGTTTAGGATACACACATACATACTCTACGGTTTTGAAATTGCTCAATCTATCTGTAATCACAATTACCAAATTCACAGGACTTGCACCATCTAATTGGGACAGCTTAAATTTCTTCACTTCATTTGGTTTTAGCAAACAATATAGAAAGAAAAAAATCAGAACAATTGTTTTGAAAAATTGCTCAATCTGTACTCATAAAATAGAGTTAAAACCAACAGCAGAAAAAGGTTGAGGCATCAACCTCAATAATGAAAAACAAAAGCTACGTCCAACAGGAACTATGAGAAAATAATCTAAAGATCTTTTCGGTGGTGAAAATAATCCAAACATCTAAAATATTGGTCATAATTTTCATAAATTTCCGTGATATTAACTCTAGGCATTGGAGTAGTGTTTTGAAGCAAGTGTTCCACTACTTTGATTATATCATCATCAGGTACACTTACTGATCGACGGAAAGACTTCACCACTGTCAATGACTCCAATCTAGCAAAGTGTGGAGGTTGCACTTTCTTTGAAATAAGATTTGCAAGGTGTTCCTGCACAATTAGAGTAAATAGGAGACATTTTCAAATGGATATTTTGCATGAATACAGAGATGTTATGAACATTAAAAATAGAAACGAGGAAACAAAAAAATATAGATAAATGAGCGAACAATCATTCTAGTCACTGAATGTGTGAGGCGATGTCACGATAATATCTAAATGTATGGAAACTTCAATAACGTCCATGAGTGACTAATTTATTGGTGATTTCATAGATCAAACTAACTAACTGTAACCAGTTTAATTAACATAAAACACTTTTGAGGACCAAGTTGATTAGCAAATGACAGATTCATAAATGTTTTTGTAATACATTCAAAGACTACACTGACATCGTCTAACATATTTAAGGACCCAAATGATTGTTTTAATCAAAATAAAGAAGTGAAAGTATACTAGAGTGGCTTACATAATCTATTGCTTGAATGACAGAGTAACTAATTTTCAAAATCTTTACGTTGGCAAGCACTTGAAGCCAACTTAAGAAGACTGAAGCATCCTTAAATATGGAGCATTGTCCAATACCTTCAGAGAGGCCATCAATATTTACTTGTTGAAGAAAAGAAAGATTGCATGTGGAGGATAAAAGTTTCTGAAAAATAGGAATTTTCCAGATAGTAAAAGAACTAAGATTTGGAGTAGAAAGCGAAAATTGTTCAGCTAGTACAGATGATATAGTCAAATTGGATAGTGTCTGATTAGATATGCAGAGGACTAGTGCATTCTCAATCAAAGCTCAAAACCTGAGCACCAAAGTATTCAACGCATGAAGGTTTGAAAAGGGATCAACATGGTGATCGTGAGTTGCAACAAAGTCGACGTATTCAAGATGTAAAGTTCTTAATGCAGGCAAATGAAGAGATTTCGGAAGTATAGGACATTGTACAGCCAATTTACCCGTACGATAAGAAAGCTCAAGAAATGTCAAAGAGTGAGAGGTTAAGATTAAAGGTAGTAACTCAGGTTCGGGAGTCAAACTTTGATTTATCTTAATATTCAAGTGCTGAAGATTGTGAAAAAGAGCATATTGTATGAGTGTATGTAGGTCTTCTTCACCTTCCTCAAACTGAGCATCAATAGTCAGATTACGCAGGGAACATGATTGATCTCTACTAGACAGAACCCAAGACTTAAAGTTCTTAAAACTATTTTCATCCCACGACGGAATATATGTGAGAGTAGTGAGACGTTTGCAAAGATCCTTCCATCGTTTAGACAAGATGCAAGTCCGAACAGCGTCTCGTGCTTCAAGAAAACTCATTATGTGGATGAGTATGCAGTCAGGTAACTCACTAATCCTATTTCTTCTATTTCCCTCTATTTCTTCAGTTCCCTACAAAGTCTCTCATTGGATAAATAATTAATTAAACAATTATAGCTTAAGCACTACTAATATAAGTATTGCATAACAAAGGATAAAATAAAGTTATAGTATTTTCATACATATTTTAGTTTTTTTCGTAAAATATCAGAGTTTTTATGGAAATAAGTTATAAGTTATAAAAAACTAAGTTTTTTCCCTTCAACTTCAAATAAGTTAATCCAAACAGACACCATATCAATTATGCAAATATTAAGATTAAACATTCATTTTAGACCCTAAATGCGTGAGGGTTTTCACCAGTTCCGTATATATAAAATTTACAAAATCATTCTTGAGTGTACATTTTATTTGTAATTGGAAATTTCTCTTTAAGCTTCAAAAATTACTCTCTCGCACCTCAAAATTACCTTAATAACCCCAATTGCAGTTTTCTTACCCAACTGCAGTTAACTATCGTTAGCTCATTTCCCAGCTGCACTTAAGTGCAGTTCTACTCTTCTGACCACAATAAAGTTTTAAATCAAACTATTGTTTTACATCTCTTCCACCATGAAGTTGATGGTATTAATGAGAAACACAATACAAGAGAAACATAGTAGCATATATCAAAAATGTTAGAGGAACCTCAAAGCATTTTAACTTGGCGTATCATGTTCAATTATATAAGCTTTTTTGAAGAACCTTCATTTATTCTGAAATTCTATTTGAAAGTCTATGTTGGATGATGGCCTTTTACAAAGACAACAGACCCAGGAATTCAAGGCCTCGAATAGGCAAAGACATCAATTTATGATTACAGTATATTTAATAAACTTGAAGACTGCATAAATCAATTAAAGCATATTAGAAATCTCTTCTTTTTACTTAGCATGCACTCGCCTGATACACATTGTTAACTGCAGTCTATGAAGCACGGACACGGCATAGACACCGCTAATAGTTTGAGAAAATCATATATTTCAATGTAATTATATGTCTCGGTGTCAAACACGACACGTGTCGGACACAGGACACCCTTAATCCAAAGAGTGTTCGTGCTTCATAGACTGCAGTTAACAAATTTGAACATTAGCCAACGGCAGAAGAATTGAACTGCACTTAAATGCAACTTGCACTTTTGGCCCGCAAACCTATTTTGACTGGATCAATGCATATGTGGCACCCAAATCACTTTATTTATCAGGCCAAAACTGCAAAAAATTGTAAACTTAGGGGCTGATTTGTTATTGTTTTTTATGGGGCTAAAATCACAAGATTATGATACGGGACCAAGACTGCAATTAAGCCAAAAAAAACAATTCATAGACCTAGAGACACAACATTGCTATGAAGCCAAAAATGTCAAATGTTGATGGTATAAGATTCAATTCGATTATTGTTATTATAAATTTATTAAAAATAAACCAAGTACCTGTTTGGTTGTGATTGGGGGAACCCAATTGTCAATGATCCATTTACGATGAACCCTAATCTTCCCCTTTGAAAACACTTTCGTAGGAGTGCCATATACAGTCACTCCAAACTTTCCATACCCTAAATCTTCCCTTACGTAGCCCTTAGGGGGGTGTATTGGATCATGATTCTAAGGGATTTTAAAAGACTTTTTTATCATGAAAAAGTCTTGTGGTATTCAATCAAGACTCTTTTCAATTTAAAAAAAGTCTTATGTTATTCAATGAAAATTCTTTGTTATTTAAAAAAAGTCTTATGGTATTCAATCAAGACTTTTAATCACTTAAAAAAAGTCTAGTGGTATTCAAAATCATTCAAACTTGGAAGGATTGTTTAATAAATCAGATTCTGATGGATTTTGTGGGATTGTCTAGTGAAATTTTAGCATGAAAAAGTCTTTCATGAAAACATGAGATTTCTTAGGATTGTTTTTTTTCTTTTAAAATTTTACTCTCTCTCTCTCGCTCTCCCGTGAATAAAGTAAAATAAATAAGAGTTTTTATTGAGATTTTTTGAAAGAGAGTGTGTTATGATATTTTTTCAATTATTTCTTAAAATTCATAAAATCTGTTGAAGTCTCTTGAAATCCATCAAATCATTTCAAATCTTTTAAAATCTTATAAATTAAATCCATTGAAATCCTTAACAGTCTTATAAAATCTTCAAAGTCATCAAAATCCTGCAAAGTCTTTTAAAATCCTCAAGACTTTTTCAAACAAAAATTGTCCTTTAAAATCCTAATCCAATACACCCTCCTAACTTGTACGGCTCTATTTCTTGAAAACACTTATGTACTCATAGTTTTAAAAACTCACCGGTGATTGACTCGGTATGGTTGAACCACTGTGTCACTGGTCGAACCGCGTTACTGAATCAGATGGCTCAGTTATATGACTCGGTTTATATAAAAAGTTCTTTGTGTTAAATTAGACTGAACCGAATGACTTTGAACTCAAAAAAAAATTCTTAAAAAAAAACTAAAAAAAACTAATTTTTTTATATTTAGTAGAAGCACATTTTATTGACATAAATAAAAATAACTTGATAAATATCCCTTGATTTTAGCTGCATATATTTTTTGAGATATAATACATATTCAAATAAATATTAAAAACTATTTCAATGTCAAGTACAACCCAAAAAAAAGAGCAAAAATATGCTGAAAAAATAGTAGTAATCAAGTAAAAAAAATGCTTATTAAAATATATGAGATGTGCAATAATAATATTTAAAAGAAAAGATTGTGCAACGTTCCTTAAAAAAGATTTCTTTGGTTTCCCTTATAAAAAAACTGCTCAGTTATTATATATAAACTATAAAAAGTATCATATTAGGATTCCTTTCTATATCTCTACTATTATTATGAATGAAATGCAATAAGTTTCTTCTTGTCAAAAAAAAAAAGAAAGTAATATTACAACAGAAGATGTTCATGGCGCAGTGGTTAAGTCATCCCATTACAATTCATGAGGCGCAGGTTCAACATCCACTGCGGCCATTTTCGGCAAAAGTAATATAATTAATTTCTGTTTCACATAAAACCGGTTCGGTCTGTCAAACCCATCGATTCATCAGTTTTCACCGGGTTTGACCGAGTCACACCGGTTCAGGCCAGTTTAATTACATGGCCGATACGTCAAGCAACTCGAACCTGTCACCCCATCGGCTCCCTCCGGTTCTTATTATACTTTCCGGTCCCACAATATTAATCTTTTAAGGTTTGTGTGCATTAAGAAAATGATTAATTATGTTGATTTTAATGATAAAATTAGTATCATTTATTAAAATATCTTTATTAATTGTAGTTAGTGGAATAATTAAGTTAGATGAAATTCAATAGATAAGGTTATAATAGTGGAAAAAATAATAATGAATGATACATAAGTATTGTAAAGTGACAATTATTTTGAGAAAAAGAAGAAATGTTAAAGAAACAATAATTGTGAGAGAATGGGGTAAAATGAAAAACCAAAAAACATCAAAACAATGCAATAATTAATAAGTGTAATCTTTTGAATATTTTTACAAATATATCCTCATAAAAAAATTGTGAAGTATTAAATACACCAACTAATATTAAAAAGACAAACATTAAATAAAGGGTTAAAAGTCTTTTAAACAATAATTACACCTTAAAAGTTGTGATATTTTCTTATAAATAGGACCATAACTTTTTTTGAAAATTTTCTTGTATATAGGATCAGAGGGAGTAGTTTATAGCTCATGTTTGATGCCCGATATTCTATGGTTGATAAATAGAGATGTTAATTGTGTTGGCCCAGCCTGCCTTTATTTCAAAATGGACTAGAGAGGATCGACCCACTTGACTTAACTCACGCAACTTATAGCTCTGCGTGACTTAAGTCACGCACCACTGGCTTGTGCGCGAGTTAACTCATGCAGGTTGGCCGATGGTATGATCTCAAGAACACAAGTTTTTTAGACGGTGGTCAGCTTTTCAACCTTCATTCTACACATATTTTTACAAGTTTTACACATTTTTTTGACTACATTTATTGTAGTTATAACTTATGTTACCATTCCAACCTATAAATACCCCTCCAAACTTCCTCATTTCCTCACACTATCTCTCATTCTCACTCTCTCCCCTTATTCATTTCCTTCTTTTTCTTGTCTTTATTTTGGTGTAAAAAGAGGTCAATCGAGGGGTAAAAATAGGCCAATCGAGAGGTAAGAATAGGCCTATCGACCTGGGGTAAAAAGAGGTCAATCGTTGGGGTAAAACTAAATCTGCTTCTTTTTACCCCTAAACATTTAAGCAACACAAGTCATTTTCATGTAAACATCGTATGATTTCTTGCCAAAAAAATCAAAATTTAAACAAACCCTAAATCTAAAAAAAATCTAATTTAAGAGAAAAAATCTAACATGTAAACATAAATGGTTAATGGTGGTTTGATTTGAATTTGAAGGAATTTTGGATTTAGGTAATTTGAGAGAAATTTTTTAGATTTTAGATGAGAAATGAGGAAATGAGGTTCTTCCTGTCTTTAAAACATCACGTAGCGTGAGTTAAGTCACGCTGCGTGACTTAAGTTGCGCAGATTTTAACACTTGCGTTAGTTAAGTAACGCAGGGGTATTTTCGGTAGTTCAGTTGGGTATGAGCAAAATGTGTTGGGAGAAGAGCAGAATTCGGGAAGTTATACCCTGCACCCCTAGATTTATACATTGACCCCAACATTTAACACAAAGTTTCAATTTTACCCTTTATATAAAATAAAACTCTATTACTCTTTGTTCACCCAAACCTTTTTTCTGGAAAACGCACAACAAACATGCACCCCACCTTCTTCTGGAAAACCTTTTGGCAACAAACAGTGAGCATTATCGAACTCTTTTTTTTTTCTTCCCAAAACATTCGATTTGTTTTATATTTTGCAGGCATCCACCATAATGTTATTGTTAATCGTTTCTCTGTATGGTTGTGTTTGTTCTCTCAGTCATTTATCATATTCTTTTATTGAGATTCTTTTGGTGTGTGATTTCGTCAAATTGCTTGTTCGTCGCTGTCTGGTTTGTTGTTTTTGTTTGGTGTTGTGTTGTTTTGTTTGTTCAGAGCTGTGTTGGTGGTTGCAGACTTGGCCTTGGTTTGAAACTGGTACATGTTGTTTGGTTGTCAACGATTTGGACTCGTGTTTGGGTTCAAATGAGTTTTCGAGCAACCGGTTGTGTTGATGTTCGTTGCTTGATTCTCTGATTTTTTTCAGGTCTGTTGAGATCTGCATGTCTCGATGCATCAGGGCGGCCTTCACTCTGGTACCGTCCTCTTGTCCGTTGCAGTCCTTGTGATTGTTTTCGGAGTGTTGCTCGAAAGAGCTTTATACCTGCTGCTTTGTTCAGGGGGTTGCTGGATCGTGGATCTTGTTACTGTGCTGGCGGTCGATCCATACACCAATCTTAAACCCTCTTTTATCCTACTGACACTCTCTCGTCATATTTTTTGTAATTTGGTTTCGAGTCCGTACGCGGGTTCGCTGGGCTGCGCCCGTGATGAGAGTTGGTTTTGTTATGATTGATTATGGTATGTTCTTTTTACGGTTTTATCACAATGTATTCCCTTTTGGGTTATTTCTGAGTCAGGTCCGATGCCCCCAGCTCTGTACCTCTTTTCTTGTATGTTATTTTATTTCTCTTTTGCTTTAAAAAAAAAAAATTATAAGTCAAAGAAAAAAGAAGATTAAATGAGAGAAGAATAAGCTAATGTTCTAAATCCATGACATAAGAAAGGAGAAAAAACCGTTTTTTCTATATTTATGGCATAGGTGGCAGATTTGAAAATAAAATTGAGAAAGATTTGAAAGAATAATTATAACATGTGCATATATATATATTGAGAGAGGAGAATTTAACAACAAAATTAAGGGTTTCTAAGGGTTTCTCTCTCGCCCTCGTTTGTATCCTGTGGCTCGCATCCAAACGTCTTCGCCTTTCTGCCATCATTCTGAATATATATATATATATATATATACTGTGAAGTCAAAGAAAAAATAGATCACTAAGATGGCAAGTGTTCGAACGACAATGACAGAGTCGAACTCCAAACGACGAAAAGCATCGGAAGAGAAAGAAGACAGGATCAGTAGTTTACCAGACGATGTCCTCAACTACATCTTATCATACCTTCCGATCAAAACTATTGTTTCCACTCGCCGTCTTTCGCGCCGATGGCAACACCTTTGGAAACATCTCCATGTGCTAGATTTCGATGAATATGATGACTCCTACAGCTCTGGTAACGGTATAGAACAACTCAGAAGGTTCGTTGTTTTGGTGAACAACGTGCTCCATCGTAATCGCTGCGGCATTCAGAAAATGCGTCTTACCTGTGCTCACTCCCTTGTCAACGACAACAATTTCCGTTCCCATACAGTTGACACTTGGGTTCGTGTCGTCATTGGGCCTAACCTCGAGGAACTCAACCTCGATCTCCTTCACGAAGATGATGATGGACCCGACTTCAAGCTTCCTCTGAGCCTCTTCACTTGCCCCAACCTCGTTTCACTCAGGCATGTGCTTCCATTTTATTGCTAGTTTTTCTTTTGTAAATGACAAATGTTATTGTGGGAAATTTGAATCTTTGGTTCCTTATCTCTCCAATCTTTTTTTTTCTTTGGATTTTTTGAATCACTAACACACAATACTTATACCTGTAAGTGACACTGATTGTATGAGACGGGAAAATATAGTTAGGGACGAATGGATAAAATATGAAAAAAGATAATTGTTGAAATATTTGATTGATTATAAATGAGACGGTAGATACACCCCTCAAAGCTATGACATATAGTAAAACTATTATTCAAGATAATCTTATAAATTATGAATAATGTTTTTTACAATGTTTTGATTAAATTTATAGGTATAGATGTTTGTGCCTTTCAAATTACAACGGTGTTTTTAAAGAATTTCCTTGCCTCATACATCAAGGTTGGTAATAATAGGCTTCTGTTCTGTGTCATGATAAACAATAGGAACACTCAAAGTTAGTGCACCAAATTCAAGAATAAGTAGTTCGTAAAATATGTCTCGTAGGGAATCCACTAAAAAAAACTTCAGAAGCTAATTTGAGAATATTTTCAGGTATTGAAATACTTATCATCTTCAAAACATTGTCCTTAGCAACCAAAACTAAATTGAGAACCTAAAGTAGAATTTATGTAAACTTCTACACACCAAGGGTCTTGAAAGAGAGAAATGAGGGCATCAAAAGTCTTTTGGAAGTAGAATATGCTACAATGGAAAAATTATACAAAGAATTGTAGAGAGTGGGAGTTTTAGAGAGAAGATAATTGTTGAATGGTTAATTCATTGAAAATGATGCACAAGTAAAATAACATAAAGTAAAAATAATATTTAAAATAAGCTAGTAAACCAATAAATAGTTATTTAATTCCAATTACATAATACTTTGAACACTAATGTCTCGTGTCCAATATGCCATCAATTGACACACTAAATTACTTTTTTGGGATTTTTAAAACTATGACACACTTGCACACACCCTGGTCGACAACGATAAAAGTTTGCAAATATGTAAGCAATTGAATGTAACCAATATGTTAATGTCGCATTGTTGTCTGGCACCATATTGTATATGCCTTCAATCTTATGTATCAGTGATATAAAATAATTTGTTTGTTCGGTAGTATTCGCAGTGGAATTCATCTAAACATACAAAGCTCTACGACAATATGCTTACCATCACTGAAGATACTGCTAATTGACATCTTCGGTTATGTGGAAGTGCCTATGGTGAATGCACTTCTATGTGGCTGCCCAAACATTGAAGCTCTGGATCTTAAATTTTTAACCAATAGCTTGGACAATGTTTGCCTTCCACCTACCTTGGAAAAGGTTGAAAATTGAAATAGAGAGTAAGGAGGTCGGGCCTTCGCTTGAAATAAACGCGCCAGATCTTGAGTACATTCACATTTACCAATACAGTTTCAGCGATGTTTTAAACATGAAAAACTTGCACCATGTTATAGAAGCAAATCTTGATCTCGTGCCTTTGACGTATGATTTCGTCGTCCCATTACTGAAGCTCCTCAACAATCTCTCTAGGACAAAACATCTAGTTTTGAATGATTCAACAACCAAGGTTAAATTTCATTTTAGTTATTTGATGTTTACTTCATCATTTATATAGAGTAAGTTAGTAATCATGTTTTATATCTATATAGATAGATATGGTTTTGTACTAATTAATACTTGACAATCCGGACGAACAGTGGCTGCTCGGTGAACCCCGTGATCTACTTTTTCAAGAATTTTGCTATTTGCTTCATTTAGATCTCACTCTTCCCTGGTTTAACTCCAATTCTCTCCTCAGCTTGCTTCACAAATGTCCTATTCTTCAAGTTCTTAAAATTCGAAATGTTAAGGTATGTTTAATCAAAGCTTAATTTGATCTACATAACTTTGATGCGAAATTAACCAAATTTTATAAAATAGATTACATAAATTAGAAGTAGCATCTTATTGAACAGTACACCACTTAGTAAATAACATGATTAATTCATTACTATGAATATTGCATCTTATTCAAGTCCTTTTGTTGCCTACAGGAAGAGTCACCGATTTTAGGATGGGCTCCACAGCTTAGTGCTCCTAACTGTCTCGTATCCCACCTTACCTTTATTCAATTTAAAGGATTTCGAGGTTTTTCAGATGAGATATCATTTGTTGAGGATGTTTTGCAAAAAGGACTTGTTTTAAAGACAGTGATTATTGCTGATATTTCCTTGGACCAAGGTAAGAAGTACGACATTCTAAAAATATTATCGAATGTGCCAAGAGCCGCAAAAATGTGTCAACTTACATTTGACTGACTGGTATCTCTAAATAAATATATGGTGTGAACTCTCAATCTTGATCCATTATCTTTGTATTAGTACGCCAAATCAAATCTTGCTAACACTCAGAGTTTCTAAATTTTCTTCGAACTCGTTATATGTTATGCAAAAGGTGCAAGATTTGTAACTATTCATGCCACTTGTTGCAAATTAACTTGGTGATTTTCTACTGTGATATTATTGTCATTGCAAGTAAAGCTATGTTTTCTTGGGACATTCACTAGTGTTCACTTTGATGGATCACAATCACCTTTGTTGATGAAGTACTTTCTTTTCTATTATTAGCTGAATACAAACCTTGTTTCATGAGTTTGATCTTCTATACAATCTAAGGTGAGAAGAAAATAGTCTTGTGGTATTTACATTGAAGTAAATTTTTTTATGTTTGTGGATCAATTATGAGTTTCTTTCCTTGTAAATAATTACGGAAGAAATTAGTGGGTTCAATCATAATTTTAACATTTATGTTATGTACTTCGTTAGGGAAATTAGAATAAATTAGAATAATTATGTGGATCAATTATTTGTTCATGTCTTACGAGGCACACTGCAACTGCAAGTACATAGGAAGAAAATTTTCTTTTGCACAAAACAGAAGTTTACATTTGTTTGAATTTAAAAGAAAATGTTCCCTCTTGAAATACTAGAAGAACCATGTTTGCTCAGATGAAAAACAATAGAAGAAGAGTGCGACTGAGTGAGAAGAAGTGAGAGGTGTTGTGTGTGTACTATGTGTTTCCAATCGCAAAAGGAAAAAATAAGGTAATAATCTGGTGCCTAGCAACCAAGCCTTATGGTGTGTCCGCCCCTGCGTCGCCGTTGTGATAACCCGTTGTACTCACATTGATGCCATCGTGGTTGGCCAATCCACACCATCGCTGGTTTTTTCTGGTGGCAAAGGATACAACCACCCTTCCCCTTTTTTCATCTCTGTATCTCAAAGGTGAAAGCCCAATTGTGCATGACTTTTGCAGCACTATCACACTTACCACATACCCCAATCTTTGTTTTTCCGTTACAAAAACATCGTGTGTGATGCTCCGTTGATATTCCTTTTTGCTTCATATTTTTGTTATCTCTCGTTTCTAGCCATTCCTCACAGAATCCCTACTTCCTCTAGAATGGTTTATCCCTTTTTACATTATGGATTGTTATAGATTTTGTAATGTCAATTAACACCACACTTTTTTGAGGAAAATTAACACCACACTTGTCACTGTCCAAACAAAAGAAAAGGGAACAAAAATTAGTTAGAACAATAAGAAAATTAAATAAATACAAAATAACAAAAAAAATAAAGAAAAACCCTTGGTACAATTCAATTCTTGTAGCATGCATTCAAAAGAAAGAGGAGACGTCTCTATCTATATAGGCAGATGGCACACACCTCTCCCCATCCCCTTCCATCATCTTGTGTAATGCTAGATATGGAAACAAAACAAAACAAAAAAAAACATTACTAGAGAGATAAAAATTGCAGATCAGAATGATATGAGAGACATTCAACCTACAAATCATCCACGTGTGAGATAGCAATAGTATATTTAAGCTATGAACATTGACATTGGACACGACACTTACTCGTCGACATTGGGAAAAAAATTAGAAAATGAATTAGTTGAATGTAACAATATGTGTTCGTGTCAGTGTTTTGTCAGTGTCGAACATTGGACCGAAGTTTCCATCAAAAGTATTAGTGCTACAGATTATTCAAGATCCAAGAGCATAGCATATATATACTTTGTCTTAAGAGGAATCCAAAATTTGAATGTATCATCTAGATAGCATAATGAATATTAACCTTCTTTGAAACCAACCTTGTGAGAATAATACAAACTTAAGGAATATAGAACTGAAAAGCTGTATTATTCTTGGACAAACTTAATTAGAATTAAATGTTTTTATATATATAAAAAATATATGAAAATTTTCACAGAATAATTGATAAGCCGAGAAAATGCTTGCTTGTATGGTGGTGTAGCTAAGCTGCCAGACAACGATTTAATTTGAGAGTAGGTCAACATGACAGTTGTATGTGTGGCTATTAAAAGAATGAGAGACGCGGCTGAGAGAAGGTGGCTTAAATTCAGAGATATGATACAAGATGTCCTGATGCAGGTTGCACGGTGCTATACCACGACACGTAACACAATGGTTTCTTACTCGGTTTCAAGTGGTTAACACTTAACACAATAATATGATGCAAGAAGAACCCATCAACGTGAATGTTTCATCCCCATTGTGTTACGTGTCGTTGTATAGCACCGTGCAACCTGCATCAAGACATCTTGTATCATATCTCTGAATTTAAGCCACCTTCTCTCAGCCGCGTCTCTCATTCTTTTAATAGCCACACATACAACTGTCATGTTGACCTACTCTCAAATTAAATCGTTGTCTGGCTGCTTAGCTACACCACCATATAAGCAAGCATTTTCTTGGCTTATCAATTATTCTGTGAAAATTTTCAGATATTTTTTATATATATAAAAACATTTAATTCTAATTAAGTTTGTCCAAGAATAATACAGCTTTTCAGTTCTATATTCAGTTTGGATTTTTTTATTATATTGTGCAAGACGATAAAAAACATATGGTTTTGTAAGTAAATGGAGATAAGATTTTATGATCATCATTAGTTCCATGTAAGTAAGATTTTGTAAATAATAGTGTTATATGTATGATAACATGTCTAACGTGTAAACTTTGCATGATACTCATTACTTCCATGTAGTCAAGTTTTTATACAATATTTGTGAATAAAAGTATCATAAATTGAATTAGAAGAAGCACTTCTCTCAACTTATATCCTTACACAAACGTCATCACTTGGCCTTTAATCCAAAATGATAAAAAAAAAATCTGAAAGTACAATAAATTAAAATCAGCATTAGCTAGTCACTTAACTTGATAGAAACAACTCACTGTAAATAATAATATTTTGAATTTATTTCACAGGGTCATTTTTCATCCTTAACATATATTACAAGGTCAATTTCAATAATTAACCCTAATTGAAATTATAAAAAATTCAGCTTTAAATCTCTATATCCTTCTTCGTCCCTAATTATATGACCCTTTTGGAAAAATAACGGGAATTAAGAAAATAGAAAATGACATTAAATTTGTTTGTAATGACTATTGTTTTTAGAATTTTATCCTTTAAGAAAGAGGTCAGTGTATGTTTTCAACATAGTATTTAATGTTAGTTGAAGAAAAAGATATAAAATAAATAGGGGTATGTTGGTAAAGAATTAATTAATATACTTGAAAATACCAAAGGGGTCTTATAAAAAGAGACAAAAAAAAATTCTTAAAAGGTCTTGTAATTAGGGACATATGTATCTATACCATATATAATGAAAACTACCCCTTTCAGCACACTTTTGGGTTGGACTTTTCTTTCCAAAAATATCCTTAATTTTTAATTTTAATTTTAAATACAAATAACACATGTAACAAATAGATAATAATAAATTTAATTTAAGGAGAAAACTTACACACAATTCCTTATGAACTGTTCTTATGTAGATTACTGATCCATGTCACTAATCGTCCCCGTTAACCCTCTTTTACCTCTGTTAACCACATATCATACTCACAAAAAACTACCACAAAACAAAAACTCATGTTACTTTTTGATCATCCGATTTTATATTGTACATTTGTGTTGTTCCCCTCAATACAAGTTACAACTGACAAAGATTGCCAAGTATTTTCATACCCCTTCTACAAAAAACAGTATTTTCATATTATTTTATTACTTCCACAAAAAACATTATTTCCATATTATTTTATTCGTTTATTAATATAAGTTACTATTCCTTACCCTTTGATCAATTGTAACAAACGTGAGCAAAAAATAATGGTAAAGATTAGACTTTAAATCCTCTAAAAAGAGAATAGTAACAAACGTGAGCAAACAATAATGTTAAAGATTGGACTTTAAATCCTCTAAAAAAAGATTAGTAACAAACGTGAGTAAAAAATATTGTTAAAGATTGAACTTTAAATCCTCTAAAAAAAAAGATTAGTAACAAACGTGAGCAAAAAATAATGTTAAAGATTGGACTTTAAATCCTCTAAAAAAAAGATTAGGACTCAAAATATTTTAGAAAAAGATTTGTTATCACTATATGAAATATTAATAAGTAGGGTTCTCACATTTAATAGTCTGTCCCGCATTGTTTAGTTTTTCTCAATCTCTCTCAGCCCGCTGCATCAAAATTCAGAATTAACCTGTAAGTTTTTTTCTTTTTCTTTCATGTTACAACTGATCAAAGTCGATTAATTTTATGGGTTTCTTTTTCTTTTACATTACATGTCATTTATACATTTATATTATGATATTACTAATTACTATTAGAATAAACAATAAATGATCATTATTTTATCTTAATTTTATATGCAGGCAAATTAAAATATGTTGAGTTCAAACATAATTTTTGTTATATGCCTTGACAATATTTTGTTTATAAATCAATATGTCGATAATTTCCATTAATATTTAAAAATTGAAAAATTTTCATCAAAATTATACAAACAAACATAATAAAATAATCACATGCGTTAACGCAGTAGAAAGAGCGGATAGTACCTGTCTTTCTGCTAGTTATTGATAATGTTATTTTTGGGATATTTCTAACAGGGTTTAATTTTTAATTAAAATTTAAAATAAAATTATTAAAGGATAAAATAATAAATAAAAAAATTAAATAATAGTAAAATATAGGTGATAAAAAAACCAGCTTAAACTCATGTATTTTGTGTCTATTTCCTTTTTACCAAAGTCGAAAAAGGTGTTATCATCAATTCATGTGTTATTTTAGCCCTTAAATACGACAGACTTGGCTTTAATCATGATTTAAAGAAAACATCTTTGGATGTGTTTTTAGTTAGTTAGATTATCTTTTGTTATCAAAATAGCTTATATGACAATTACTTATATTTTCCGTGCTTAAACGTTTAATCAAGTTGTTTATCAACCAGGAGCTTCGTAAGGAATTGAAGAGAGAGAAGCGAGCAAATAGAAGAAATATGATTAGTAAGTTACCTGACTGCATACTGCTCCACATAATGAGTTTTTTGAAAGCTCGAGACGCTGTTCGAACTTGCATCTTGTCTAAACGATGGAAGGATCTTTGCAAATGTCTCACTACTCTCACATATATTCCGTCGTGGGATGAAAATAGTTTTAAGAACTTTAGCTCTTGGGTTCGGTCTAGCAGAGATCACTCATGTTCCCTCCTTAATCTTACTATTGAAACTTATATAAATGGAAGTGAAGAAGATCTTTATACACTCATACAATATGCTATTTTCCACAATCTTCGACACTTGAAACTTAATATAAACCCAAGCTATACATCCGAATCTTTACTCCCTTTAATCTCAACCTCTCACTCTTTGACATTTCTTGAGCTTTCTTATCATAGGAGTTGGTATGATAGAGATCCAAAAAATCCTATATTTCCAAAATCTTTTCACTTGCCTGCATTAAAAACCTTGAATCTTGAACGCGTGTACTTTGTTGCAACTCACGGTCAATGTGCTGACCCCTTTTCAAATTGTCATATGTTGAATACTTTGGTGCTCAGTGACTGTTCTTTGATAAATGATGCACAAGTCCTCTGCATATCTAATTATACACTTTCCAATTTGACTATATCTTGGGTAGAAGCTTGCCAATTTTCGCTTTCTACTCCAAATCTTAGTTATTTTACCATCTCAGGTAGTTTTATTTTTCATCAACTCCTGTTCTCCACTTGCAATTTTTCTTTTCTTCAACAAGTAAGCATGCACGGCTTGTCATATGTTGGCGAAACTTCAATTTTCTTAACATGGCTACAAGTGCTTGCCAATGTGAAGATTTTGAAAGTTGATAATTATGTCATTCAATCAATACTACATGTAAGTTACTTTAGCATACTTTACCTCTTTATTTTGAGCAATCATAACATTTTAGCAATCACGTGTTAGATTTTGTTTTTTCTTCTTCTTCTTCTTCTTCTTGTAGTACTTACACATCCATGCTTTTCAAAATATCCATTTAAAAATGTCTCCAATTCACTCTAATTGTGCAGGAGTGGCTCTCAAATCCCATTTCAAAGAAAGTTCAACCTCCATGCTTTCCTAGACTGAAGTCGTTGATAGTACACAAGTCTTTAAATGTAAGTCTTCCGGTAATTGTACCTAATGAGGATATAATCAAAGTAGTGGAATACTTGCTTCAAAACACTACTCCAATGCCAAGAGTTGAAATCATCGGAGGAAATATTTACACCACCAGAAACCGTCGTTTTTCCTGCAGATTACCTCTACCTGTGTGATGCACGAACAATAATTTTAGAATTATTCTTAATAATTTGTGTAGTATTCTTTTGGTACAATATAATTGGTGTACTTTAAACATATGGTTTTGAATATATTGGTATGGATGTATTTGATATTGGTCCTGCTTTAAATTTAAATATAGACCGTTTGTGTAAATTTTGTAGGATTATTCTGGATAATTATTGTAATTTAACGAATTAGTTTTGAATGTTATGGTAATTAAGAATGCATAAATTATAGTGTTCACCAACAAGGGACTATTCTTTTTCAATGTATAACAAGGTAAATATTGGTTCAGTCTTTTGGCTCTAGGAAATACCTTCTATTGTAAATATCTGCAGTTTAATATCTGCAGTCTTGCTAATCTTCCTTATGCTGATATCGGTGCGGCTGCAAGTTCATGCCCTCAATTAGTGAAGATGGAAATGTGTAACATCGATTTCGTAAGTACAAATTGGTTTTTAATTTAATGAAAAGAAATGCCAATACATCCCCGGCTTTCAAATTATTGCACTATCGTCGTTAATGAGTGAACTAGCTAGCGAGTTATTCTGATCTGTATTCTTTTTATGCTGCTGAAACCTTTGGACCATGTCTTATTTTCTTCTTTTTAAGACCTGAAAATTGAATTTATTTGGTTCTTTAAGATGGTACATGCGTGTGAAATGTATTCAATTAAGCTTGAACCGGATTGAAATAGTTTCTGCCGGAAACTTTCTTGGTTTGTGATCAATATATAATTTGTTTTGTATGTATTGAAATGGAATAACTTGATGTCTAGCATTGAATTTAATGATCTTGAAGGTGAAACTTTTTACTTCCAATTCCAAAATCAGGTGGCAGCTACACAACAGAAAAGTGAGAAAATACGTTACATTAACCGTGTACGTAAAAAAATTTCTATCTCTAGTAAATTCATAAGAGAACATTCAAAATGAAGATATATGATACCAATAAATTCATTACTATGCTCTTGTCAAAAAATTAACAATCTTATTCCAATTCATTAGCACAATTTTGCTTCTTCCCTATCATGTACTATTTGAATATAACATCTACAGAAGTGGTAATCTGTTGTTTAAGATTTAACATTAGTTTTCAAAGGTTTATTGAATATATTTGGAAAAAGTGGCATTGTAGAAAACTATACTCTTGCAAACCATCTAATTTTGAACATATTGGGACTTAGGTAAGGAATTATTTCTCAATCCAATTAGCTTCAAATAAATGTTTGTATAACTATGCATGCTCATATATAACATATACATGCTTTACATGTAATGACAGTTATGCGGATAAAATCGACTTTAATGACAAAGAATATGATGCAAGGCAGAGGTTTCAACAATGCTGGTTAAGCCATTCTTTCCTGAAACAAAACCGTGAATGGTTCACTGCCACCAGCATCATGTCTCTGATTGTTATGCTAGCTTTTCTTGTCTTCGTGAAGTTAAGTCCAAGTTTTTATGTAGTAATAACATTTAAAGGCGTAGTATATTCAGCAACTATATTTGTAAATAATATTGTCAATAACAATGTACAATGAGTTTTGAACAATTTTGACTTTGATTTTCTTTTCAATTCTTCACTTTTGGCATTGATTGATGAAATGAAATTGAGAAAAGTGTTATATTTTCTTGAAACAACTTTGTTGAATTTTGGGGCCTAACTCATCCTTACAAAAATGACTTGTAAGGTAAGGAGTGCCTCCTCTTTATAAACCTCTGATCAAGCTTCCTATCTAACCGATGTGGGACTAAATCCACCCCCTCAAAGACAAGCCAACATAAGGCACTAGGGGCAGATCACAATTAAGGTAGAATTACCAACCGACCCACTCACGTTTAGGGCGGGATTTCCAACACACCTGAGGTGGAATTACCAACCCACCCTCTCACGTCTGGAGCGGGATTTCCAACACCCCCCTCACGCTCAGACCCAATGGTCATGAAGCGTGGCAATGCAGAATCCTGACAACGTTAGATCTTGGATAGGCTCTGATACCATGTAGAAATTACTCTATAACTGTAAAGTTGTTTATTTCAATGAAAAAGGTGCTCCTTTTATAGGAGAGAATACAACTAATCAACTCCTTAATACATAAGGAAAAATAAACAACTATTAAAATAGAATAACAATAAAAGGAAATATTATATATTTCAACACCCCCCCCTCAAGTTGGTGCATAGATATCAATCATGCCCAACTTGCTTATGAGATGCTCAAAACTTGTCCTTGCTAAGCTCTTGGTCAAAATATCAGTTGTTTCCTGATTTGAAGGCACAAAAGGTAGACAGAGTATTCCAGAATCTAATTTCTCTTTTATAAAGTGACGATCGATTTCAATATGCTTTGTTTGATCATGTTGAACTGGATTATTGCGGCCTTGTTGTCACAATATAATTTCAATGGAAGTTCTATTGTCACTTTAACTCCTTTAGAACTCGATGAATCCAAAGACCCTCACAAATTCCTTGGGCCATTGCTCTAAACTCAGCCTCTGCACTGCTTCTAGAAACTACACCTTGCTTCTAACTTCACAATGTTACCAAGTTTCCCCACACATGGGTACAATAACTTGAAGTCGACTTTCTATCTGTAATGGATCCTGCCCAATCATCAGTAAAAATAGCAACATTTCTATCATTGGTTTTGCCAAATAATAGGCCTTTTCTAGGGGCAGCCTTCAAATATCTAAGAATTCTATAGACGGCATCAAGGTGTTCTTCATAAGGGGCATGCATAAATTGACTAACAACACTAACGGAGAAAGCAATGTCAGGCCTTGTATGTGCCAAGTAAATCAATTTCCCAACTAACCTTTGGTATCTTCCTGTGTCGACAGGTGTGTCCCCCTTTTTCCCAAAGTTTCGAATTTGGATCCATGGGAGTATCAGCAGGTCTACATCCACTCATACCTGTTTCTTGTAAGAGATCAAGAACATACTTCTGTTGCGACACTGATATTCCTTTCTTTAATCTAGCTATTTCTATGCCAAGAAAATACTTTAGAGATCCCAAGTCTTTGATTTCAAACTCTGCTGCGAGGTTTCTCCTTAGTTTCACCATTTCTGTCACATCATCTCCGGTAAGAACTATATCATTAACATAAACAATTAGAATAGTAATTTTCCCACCAGGAGTGTACTTTACGAATAAAGTGTGATCTGATTCCCCTTGAGTGTATCCTTGTTTCTTTACTGATTGAGTAAACTTTTCAAACCATGCTCTTGGAGACTGCTTTAAACCATAAAGAGATTTTTTCAATTTGAACGCCTTTTACCCAAATTTTTCTTCGAAGCCTGGAGGACCATCCATGTACACTTATTCTTCTAGATCACCATTAAGAAATGCATTTTTTTACATCTAATTGATGTAAAGGCTGATCCAAATTCGCAGCAAGAGATAAGAGGATCCTAATAGTGTTCAACTTTGCAACAGGAGCAAAAGTTTTTGAGTAGTCCATGTCATATGTCTGAGCAAACCCTTTAGCAACCAGCCTTGCCTTTTATCTTTCTACTAAACCGTCAGAGTTGTATTTTACGGTAAACACCCACTTACTTCCCACAGTTCTCTTTCCAACCAGTAAAGTCATAACATTCCAAGTGTTATTCTTTTCAAGAGCTCTCATCTCCTCAAACATAGGTTCCTTCCACTTTGGAACATTTAGAGCTTCCTATACATTCTTTGGAATTTCTATACAAGACAAATTAGAGGTAAATACAGAAAAAGAGGACGATAAATTTGAATATGATACGAACCTAGACACGGGGTGCTTGTGTGCAAGCTCTAACTGGTTTTCTATGAGCTATTGGAACATCAAGAATAGAATCATCAAAATCAGGAGAAATTTTACCTTTACCTTTGTTTGTTTTTGTAGGTTGATTCTCCCTCGGTTCAGATTCATGACGGTGTTGAGCAATCAAGTCTTCTACTACCTTATCATGATTCTTTCTTCCATAAATTACTCCTTCCCAAGTTCCTTCAACATCTCCAAACTTTCTTTCTGTTTCATTATAAGGATGTTCATGTAGTGACATTTGAATCAATTCTTGATTATCTTTAGGTTCCAAAGAGTCATTATTAGAATTTTGGTTTGTTGCCCCTGATTATGTGACATCCTCACCCATGGAAGGAGTATGTTCACTTACATTGTCTGGGGCATTTTCTTTAGGTACAAATGGCCTAGAACTATGCGACATAAACATATTTTCGGAAAGAATTAAATCCTGAAAAAAAATAAGATGAATCTTCATTTGATTTCCCCCCTTGGAGAGGATTTCTCTAAAAAAAAGGTTTATTTTTAAAAAAAAGTATCATCCATCGTTACCAACAACCATTTAGAATTGGGATCAAAATATTTATATCCTTTTTGAGAGGGGGAATATCCAACAAAGACACATTTAATAGCACGAGGTTCAAGTTTGCCTATTTGTTTGTGTTCATGGACAAATGTAGTGCATCTGAATATTTTTAGAGGCAAATCAGCTGAAATAGAGCCAATTAGAAAGAATTTTAAAAAGGTTTCGAGAGGAGTCTTAAGGTTCAAAACACGAGATGGCATACGAGTTATTAAGTGTGCAGCAGTTAAAACAGCCTCACCCCATAAGTATTTTGGAACTTTAGTGGCAAAAAGTAAGGCTCTAGCCACTTCAAGAATGTGTCTATTTTTTCTCTCCGCTATTCCATTTTGTTGGGGTGAGTTAACACATGTACTTTGATGAACTATCCCATTTTCCATAAAAAAAAAGTTTCCTAAAACTGTGTTAAAATATCCAGTTCCATTGTCAGTTCTGAAAACTTGTATAGGGGAATTAAACTGGGTCTGCACTAATTTAATAAAATTCTTAACAATTTGTCCTACCTCTGATTTTTCTTTTAATAAATATACCCAACAAAGTCTAGTATGATCATCAGTAAAGGTTATAAACCATCTTTTGTTGGATAAGGAATTAATCCTATTAGGCCCCTAAACATCACTATGAATAATACTCCCTCCGTCACACAATAATAGTCTCTTTAGCATTTTTTCTTTTTCTCAAAATAATTGTCACTTTAGAATACCAATGCAACATTTATTATTTGTTTCCATTATTATACCCTTATTTATTGAATTTCATCCAACTTAACTACTCCACTAACTACAACTAATAAGGATATTTTAGTAAATGAAATTAATTTTACCATTGAAATCAATACAATTAATCATTTCCTTAATAATCTTGCACAAACGTTAAACGTCTATAATTTAGAGACGGAGGGAGTAGAAAAAGGTTTTGAAGGTTTATATGTTTGGGCAGGAAAAGAACTTTTGTGATGTTTTGCAAGTTCACAAATTTCACATTGAAAAGAAGAAAAGTCCTGACTAACAAACAATTTCGGAAATACAGTTTTTAAATATTTGAAACTTGGGTGGCCCAATCTTAAATGCCACAACATAACATCATCCTTATTATTTGAAACAAAAAAGGATTCAAAGAAATAACTTATTTGTCCAAGTTGATGTCCATCCTCCATTCTGCTTAGCACTACCAATTGTCTTCCCCGAGATTGAATCCTGAAACAAACAATGAGTATCAAAAAAATGAGTTTGACACCTTTTACCCCAGATTAATTTACTGACAGACAATAGGTTACATGAAAAATTTGGGACATGTAAAACATCTTGAAGAGTTAATAATGGAGATATAATGACATAACTTTTTCCTGCCACGGCTGAAAGAGAACCATCATCAATCTTAATTTTTAAATTACCTGCACAAGAACTATATGAAGAAAACATACTAGACTCTCTTGTCATATGACCGGTAGCACCTGAATCAACAATCCAACTACGACTTGGTTTGACACTAAGAAGGGCTTACTCTAAAAAATTACATTTTTGGGCAATGAAACCGAAAGAAAACATACTGGAAGTAGTTTTAGACTCAAGAAGATTGTACAGTTGTTCAGTGGTGGATGGAAGTGAATTTGAGGAAGATTGTTGCCCTTGATCAGAAGTATCTTGGATAGCACGACCTTCGGTTGATGAGTTGAAAATTGTCTTACCCATCACCACCCATTGCCGCGCCTTCTCTCTTCTGGTCTTAGATTTATTCATCCTTTTTTTTCTCTATTTTTGATCCGACTCAAACTGCAGGCTAGGAAATTGAGTTTTTTTTTGTTTGTTTTTTTTTCTTCCGATGAATAGTGCATGTGAACAGTACCGCACAGATGAACAGTGTCAACGGATGCACAATGTCGGTGGTGAACAGTAGCGATGTACAGTGTTGTTGGATATCTAAAAACCAGAAAAAACAAAAGATGTCATAGTGATAGGGGCTAGGGTTTATGCGAAAGCAAGGCCCCCAAAATCGGGAGCTCCGATGCCATGTTGAAATTTAAGGCCTAACTCATCCTTACGAAACTGACTTGTAAGGTGAGGAGTGCCTCCTATTTTTAAACTCTGATCAAGCTTCCTATCTAACCGATGTGGGACTAAATCCACCCCATCAAAGACAAGCCAACATAAGGCAACTAGGGGCAGATCACAATTAAGGTGGAATTACCAACCCACCCCCTCAAGTTTGGGGCGGGATTTCCAACACACCTGAGGTGGAATTACCAACCCACCCCTTCACGTTCGGGGCGGGATTCCAACAACCTTACTAATGAATTGGTAAAGGGTTGTGGCTTATTTGGCATTCGACTTTATGGATGATTTGGAAATCTAGAAATAAGAGGATGTTTAAAATATGTGTTTGAAATGTGGAGGATAGATTGTGAAGGAGAATATGGTAATTTTGGGTGACGATATATTAATGTCTCAAAGGTGTATCTGTGTTTGTTTTACGATTGGAGTTGGAACGTGCATATTGTTAGAGGTTGTGATAATGGAGATGTCGGCACTAGTTTTTGGTCTTATCCGATATATATCTAACTCGGGCAACGACGAAGAATACATTGGTTTTTATATAAAATATGGTTAGTAGTCTTTTTAATCCTTGAATGTGTAACGAGTAACCATATTAATCCCTCAATGTATCGAAATTTCAAAATAGTATTTGATTGTGCACTTTGTTAATCAAAATAGTCTCTCAATGTTAACATTAACTCTTTTCAAATAGTGACTAAAATGACAATAAATAAGTATTTACAGAGACGAATATGACAATAAGTAGTATATTGAGAGACTAATTTCCCAAGGTAAACCCCAAATATCTCAGCAAAAAGCGCATCCCCCTGCCCCTCATTAGAAGAGAATCTAGTTTTCCAATTTCCGTTGTTATCACGAAGTAAACATCCAGAACCAACGTCACCAAAAGCGCCACAACTTCCATCAATATTCAACTTAACACATCCATCTTAAGGTGAGGTACATTTAATCATGTGACATTTAATATGGTGCTCAGAGGAGTGAATATTAACAAAAGTTAAGTCGGTACGAATATGTATCCTTTTTATTTTATTGTGCAATTTAGACTTATCAGAAGTTACTTTTGTTACAATTGGTATATATCCATTATTATCTGTAGTAATTAAAGAAAAAGAGCCCATAAAAAAACAAATAACAAAATTAAAGAAAATTAGAGGAATAAATACAAAGGACAAGAAAAATAAAAAAGCTGTACAGTTCGAAACTGAAAACACAGAGCGAAACCCTAACGGTGAAAGTGATCATGGTTCGAAAATTCGAATTCCACCCACGCCACAAGGTTGAAGTGAGCATTGACCGTGGAGATGGCATATACCGTTCATGGTTCCCTGCCACCATCATCAGACGCGTCTCCTCCGACAAATTCTTCGTCAAGTACGTTCACTTGAAGGTGAGTCCAACAGTTGTTGGAGTTCACCAGCTCCGACCAGTGCCCCGGTCAGTGAGGGATTGGGAAGTAAATATCGGCGACAAGGTGGAGGCGTTTCAGAGACAGCGGTGGTCGGAGGGCCATGTAAGTGAAGTTATTGGGAGTACTGGAAGGTTGTTTAGTGTGCGTTTTAGTGACTCGAAGGAGATGATCGTTTCAAAGGAGAAGCTTAGGGTTCATCGTAAATGGATTAATCACAATTGGGTTCCCCCAATCACAAACCAAAAACTCAAAAACCACAATAAGGTAATTTTTTTTTTAAGATAATAAGAATTTACCAAAGTTGGAGAAGAATTTATCAATTGATGAGTTATTTTAGTCCTTAAATAGGCATGGCTTAGCTTCAGGGAACTATACTATAAATGTTTAATTAAATTGTTTATCTAAACAGGAACTTCGTAGGGAATTAAAGAAAGAGAGGCGAGCAAATAGAAGAAATATGATTAGTAAGTTACCTGACTGCATATTGCTCCACATAATGAATTTGTTGAAAGCTCAAGATGCTGTTCGGACTTGCATCTTGTCTAAATGATGGAAGGATCTTTGCAAACAACTTCCAACTCTCACATATATTCCGTCTTGTGCTCAAAGTTTAAAGAACTTTAATTCTTGGGTTCTGTCTTGTAGAGATCATTCATGTTCCCTACTTAATCTTACTATTCAATTTTGTATTCAGGAAGATGAAGAAGACCTGTATAAACTCATACAGTACGCTCTTTCTCACAATCTCGAACACTTGAAAGTTAATATAAATCCAAGCTTTAAACCCAAATCCGAGTTACTCCCTTTAATCTTTAGCTCTCACTTTTTGACATTTCTTGATCTTTGTTATAGTAGCAATAACAAGAATGTGAAGTGTCCAAAATCTCTTCACTTGCCTGCAGTTAGAACCTTGCATCTTAAATGTGTCAACTTTGTTGCAACTCACCATCAATATGCTGACCCTTTCTCAAACTGTCATGTGTTAAATACTTTGGTACTAGATGATTGTTCATTGAGTGAGGATGCACAAGTCCTTTGCATATCTAATTATGCACTTTCCAATCTAACTATATTTTGCGTAACACCTTACCAATTTTCGCTTTCTACTCCAAATCTTAGTCATTTTACCATCTCGGGTAGTTCTATTTTTCATCAACTCCTTTTCTCCACATGCAATTTTTCTTTTCTTCAACAAGTAAATATGCACGGCCCGATATATGATGGCAAAACATCAATCTTCTTAACATGGCTGCAAGTGTTTGCCAATGTGAAGATTTTGAAAGTTGATAATTATGTCATTCAAACAATACTACGTGTAAGTTACTTTGGCATACTTTACCTCTTAATTATTTTGAGCAATCATTTGAATATGTGAGACGATGTTACTTTTACTCTTTAAATCTAATACAAAAACATCACCAAATGTGTCACTTTTAATTTGCTACTGATCAACTTGGTCTTTAAATGTGTTTTCTGTTAATTAGTTTGATCGTCTAATATGTCTTTCATTTGTTAGTTTGATCTATGAAAGAAACTTTTCACTCATTTATTTTAATGTTCATAACATTTTTGCAATCACATGTTAGATTTTCTTTTTTCTTCTTCTTTTTCTTGTAGTATTACTCGGTACTCACTTATGTTTTTCAAAATATCAATTTAAAAATGTCTCAAATTCACTCTAATTGTGCAGGACTGGCGCTTAAATCCCATTTCAAAGAAAGCTCAACCTCCATGCTTTGTTAGATTGGAGTCATTGAAAGTGAACAAGTCTTCAAATTCAGGCTTACGAGATTAAGAAATAATGGAAGTAGCGAAACACCTACTTCAAAACACTACTCCAATGCCTAGAGTGTTGATATCATAACAACTCTTTAGAACATCATGTGCCCAATGTTTTCTATAGATTATAGATCTTCATATTATTTCCTCATATTTCATAGTTTGTCATGATTTTGAGGGTTGATGCCTCAACCTTTTTCTCTTATTGGTTTTAATTCTGTTTTGTAAGTACCATTTTAGTAGTTTTTCAAAACAATTGTACTGCTTTTTCTTTTTTGTCCACCATGAAATGGAGAATTTTAAGTGGTCGGTATTAGTAGGCATTAGGTGCTAAGAAAATGTTGCAAGTCCTTTGAATTTGGGTGTTTGCTCCTTTTTGTCAAAATACCAAAAATACCCTTTACTCCTCAATCTCTAATAAAAATCAATTGACCCATCAAATGTACAATTAAATATAAATAATTAAAATAATAATAAACTAAAAATCGGGATGTTACTCCATTACTCTTTCAAATCAAATAGCATAAAACACTTAGGATTTTAGTTTTCAAGTTTATATCTTAGAAATCCTAAAGAGTCTGTTCATTTGTTCCGTTTACACTACCATTGTTAAATCCAATGTAAGAACAAATTAACTTGTTTGCTTGTGTAAACATTTAGAAAGTCTCTCGCTTGCGTGCTTGAGTAGATAAGTCTCTAGGTGAAACCTTGAGCACCTAGGAAGTCTCAATCAGTTATGATTGAGCAAAGGGAAGTTTATTGGTGTTGTTCTTTAGCAGGAAGTCTTTAGGTAGTGTCCTAGAGCAAGAAGCCTTAAGTAGTTGTTGTTAAGCAAGGAAGTCTGCAGTTGTGCTTGAGTACGGAAGTCTCTTTGGAAGGGTCCTTGATCAATTTGTAATCGAGAGTGATTATAGTGAAATCTCTTGTAAGTGCAAGGGGACTGGACTATTTTTGTATTGTGGGAGGAACCGGTATAAAAATTGCTTTGTGTCTGCTTTCTCTGTCTTAGTCTCTTTATTTTTGTGTTCTGTATTTAATTCGCTACATTCAGACTCTGAGTCAGAATCTGCGTACCTCAGATTCTAATTAGGTTTTAACACATGGAAAAAGAAACCGCAAAAATCCAACACAATTCAACACCCCCACCCCCCTTCCTTGTGTTTTTCTCACCTTCACTTGGTATCAAAGCACGATATGTGCTCTGCCACTTAACTGTGCCACTGCAAAAGATCTAGTGAGAAAAACATGTCTTTCGTTAGTAAAACTTACACTTCTGATGTCAACAACACAACCACCTCTTTGAAAAATAGTCACTCTGTCAAACCTCCATCGTTTAATGGAGATGGTACACAGTTCTCTTGGTGGAAGAATAAAATGTATAGTTACATCACACTTCTTGATGATGAACTCTGGGACTTTGTTGAAGATGGAACCTGCTTTGAGGTTGATGAAGAAGGTATGGTGGCAAACAGAAAGAAGCTGACAGCCACTCAGAAGAAGATCTACAAAAGGCACCACAAAGTGATAGGGATTCAGGTGGATGTTTTACCTCATAATTAATATATGAAGATTGGGGACAGATCTACTGCAAAAGTCATCTTCGAATCACTGTTCACTACCTTTGAAGGAAATTAGCAGGAGCAGGTAAAGGAAGCTAAGGAAAACCAACTGGTTCACCAGTATGAGCTCTTCAAGATGAATGAAGATATTAAGACCATGTATTAAAGGTTTCAAACTCTTGTCACTAGACTTCAAGTTCTAAAGAAAAGTTACATTCTGCCAGACCCTATAAAAAGATTCTTAGAAATATTCTTGCAAGGTTTAGGCCAAAGGACCTTGTAAGAGATGAAAGACTTGGACAAGCTAAGTTTGAAGAATCTGATAAGTTCCTTCAAAATTCATGAGATTCAACTTGAAGGTGATGAACAAAATAATAAGTCTAAGTTTATTGCCTTGACCTCTTAGGAAAGGACAACCAAATCTCTTCAAATTGCAGAACCATAAGAAAAGGATCCCGATGATGGATCTGATGATGCTGCATATTTAAAAGAAATGGCTTACTTAACCATGAGGTTTCAATACCTGAACAAGAAAAGAAGGTTTCCTGGTAGAAATAGTGACTAAAAGGAATCCAGCTTCAGAGACAAGAAAGATAGTCAAAAAGGATGCTTCAGTTGTGAAAAGACTGACCACTTCATAGTTGATTGCCAAGAGGCACAGAAGGGTAAATCAAGAAAGGAAATTTCCAAGAAAGACACCTTCAGAAGAAAGCTAAAGGAGAGCTTTGTGGAACTATGGGAGATGCTTGATGAAGACTCGGACTCTAAAGATAACAAGGAGGAAGCTAATATGGGGCGTTGTTATTTACTACATCTTCTGGTGATGGACATGATTCAAATTCTGATGAAGATGATGAGGTAACCTCTGAAAAAATCTACAATGAATATATTCCTTCTTTCAAAAGGCTTTTGAGACTCTATCTTAGCAAATAAAGATCCTTTAAAGATTTGGAAAAACAATTTGATTTGTTGTCAGAAGAATCCAAACTTTTGAGACACCAAAACCAAGGTCTGTCAGCACAAAATTTTAAACTAAGGCAAATTTCAAGCTTTGATTAAATAGACAGATCTTTGGCTAAATTCAACAGTACTTCTGAAGAATTTAGCAATGGTGACATTGATAGAAGCGAATTAGCTTCCATAACATGCATTATTATTAAGAACACAGGAAACAAAATAGACTTCACAAGAGCATCTGTGAAGGAGATACAAACTTCTTTGAAGACGAAGAAATCATCTTGTTCTGAATGCACTCAGAAGGGTCTGCTCTTTCAATCAATTCCAAAGGCTAAGAAAGCTAAGAAAAATTTGATCCGGCCAGAGCCAAAGGAGTCAAAGTCCATGGTTATGACCAAATCAAAACCAAGGATTGTTAATTCATGGCTAACTGGGACTCAGAATCTAGTGCAAAGAAGTATTTAAGATTGAAATCCTTTAAATCAAAAGTCTTGAATAGATATGAGCAACAAAGTCTAAAGTTCAAGGGTCTGAAGAGAGAAAAGACCTGCAGAACTAACCCCTAAAGGACTCATTCATATATGGGGACCTAAAAATGACATTGTTTATGTTTCAGGTGTGCTTCATAGGAAAACCAAAGCATCGGTCCTGGTATCTAGACAACGGCTCCTCTCGACACATGATAAGTGAGAGACATCTGTTCAAAGAACTAGTCATGAAAGAATCAGGTATTGTAGGACTTGGAGGAAACCATCAAGGAAAGATTGTTGGATCATGAACTATTAGTAACTCATCTATCTGTATCAATAATTTATAGTATGTTGATGGACTCAGACACAACCTTCTTAGTTTAGTCAGTTTTGTGATAATTAATGTAGAGAAGGATTTGACAAGAACACATGTACAGTTATCAATAAGTGTGATCAATCCATAGTATTCATAGGTCAGAGGAAAGGAAATATTTATAAAATAATTTTTTATGAATTGGTTGACTAGAAGGTAGTTTGCTTTCTTTTAGTGAACGATGAAAAGTGGCTCTAGCACAAAAGATTGGGACATGCTAACTGGAGATATCTATAAGCTTAGCATGTTGAAACTAGTCAAAGCACTAACAGTGTTGTACTATCATATATATGCTCCATGTGGAGCATGCTAGAGAGGAAATATTATGAGAAACATTCTAAGACCTAAAAACATTGTCTCCACCTCCAGCCCTTTGGAACTACTTCACATTGATCTGATGGGACCAGTAAAAACTGCATCAATCAATGGGAAGAAATATGGGTTAGTCATAGTAGTAGACTTGAGTGAAATTCCTCATAACCAAGAATGAAGCTTATGATGTGTTCAACACCATCTGCACACAAGTACAAGTTGAAAAGGAATTAAAAATCCATAAAATCAGAAGTGGTCATGGAATTTGCCATGAATTCTATTCTCCTAGAACTCCACAACAATTGGGGTTGTAGAAAGAAAGAATGTATCTATACAGGAAATGGCTAGAATAATGCCTTCATGAAACTAACATGGCTAAGTACTTCTGGGCAAAAATTTTAAATATAGCATGTTATGTACATAATATAATCTACATAAGACCTATTCTAAACAAAACAACATATGAGTTATTCAAATGAAGGAAACCAAGTATTGTTACTTTCACCATTTTTATTGTACATGTTATATTCTGAACAATAAAGTCTATCTGACTAAATTTGATGCCAAGGCTCAAAAGTGTATCTTTTTAGGATACTCTGAAAGGTCAAAGGCATAAAGAGTGTATAATTCTGAAACCAAATCCGGTAGAAGAATCTATACACATCAGATTTGATGACAAAAAGCTTGGCTATAAATGTCAGAGCTGGTTGAAAGTTTTGCAATAATACAAGTATCTAAAGACGCACCTGAATTTACACAAGTGTTTATACCTATCACAAAAGCTCCAGAAACAATCAATCCACCTGAGGTACCAGAAGCTAATGTAATCCCCGAAGCAAATCCATAAGATGAAGATTATGAAAATGGAGCCCACGATGATTTAGAAGAAGCTACTCAATCCAGAAGAACCTTAAAAAAAAAGTCCTCACATCCAGAAGAGTTCATAATTGGAAGTAAAAATAGTCCTCTGAAAACAAGATCAACATTTAGAAATGAAACTATGTTAGGACTAATCTCTCTGGTTGAGCCTACCTCCATTGGTGAAGCATTGGCATATGATGGATAAATTGTATCCATGCAAGAAGAGTTGAATCATTCCAAAGAAATGATGTTTGGGATCTAGTTGTCAGACCACCACATAAGAACATTATTGGAACAAAGTGGGTCTTCAGGAACAAGCTAACTTGATAAGGAGAAGTAGTCAGGAACAAGGTCAGACTAGTAGAACAAGTCTACATTCAGCAAGAAGGAATTGACTATATAAAAACCTTTGCCCAAGTTGCTAGGTTGGAAGCAATAAGACAACTTTTGTCTTATGATGTCAATCATGGTATCATCTTATATCAAATGGATGTTAAGAGTTCATTTTAGACATGAGCTTCAACTTCAAATTGTGCATCTTTAGACATGTTTCACTTCACAAAAGTTTATGGAATAACAAGTATGAGAATTAAAACAAATGAAAGATGAAATAAAGAGTTGAATAATTAGAGACACATATTTTCATAAAATGCGAACGATAATTAGCGTTACATAACCGGCCACCAAAAAATATTTCACATCAAATATTTATATAATGTTAGTTACATATTGTCCATAAATATCAGCGTTACATAACCAGCCACCAAAAATTATGTCGGTTTAATATCGACAAAAAAAGGATGAACACCGACAAAAAAAGTGTCATAGCCTATCTAACTAGCTACTGGTAAGGCATCATATTCATCTTCTTTAATTACTTCAAATTCTCCTTTAAGTTTTTTGAGACTGGGAGTGTCGCAATAACTTGGATAAAGATGATTTGTTGGATTTTCGACGATTTCATCTCCTTAGACATGAGGTATTTGAACAAAGCTTGTCTATCTATAAATGCAAACTCCCATTTCTCAGCCTCACCAATCTTGTGATTCTTCCACTCCATACAAGGCGGTGGTAATGGACAGCTGTCTTTCAAATAAACATTAAGAAAGTGGTCGTGAATTAAACCAAAGACATGTGATATGGGTATTTGGATTAAGTGGTGAAGCACCTCAGATTGTGAAAAAACTCTCACATAGACCTCTTTTGGGCAAAACCAATTGAACAACAACTTTATTGTAATAAGTTGCAATAATATGACCCATATCCGGTAATCTGAACCACTTATCTATTTATGCAATTCCACCACTATTTGTTGGAGAGTGTAAACCATTCATGATATATTCAAAACGCCCCTCCAAACAAAATCTCGGCAAATAGTCTCGCTTATTAGTTTTCAACTCATGAATAAGTGCACTACGAACCAATATGTGATTTTCCTCATTCATATCCATGTGTCTAGCTATGACCCATAATCAACAATTACCATCCCATTTTACATTCAAAATATTTTCAATGTAATGTATGGTAAATCTGGAACCGATTGTATAGTAGGCTTTGAAGCTTGTGAGAGCGGTGAATTGCCACTACGTGCACTTTTCCTATTTAAAAGTGATGTCTTGGTTTGTGACGATTGGCTATCGGAAAATTGAGAATCAAAACACTCCCAAGTATAGCAAATTCAACTGGTGGATGACTCTTTCGATGTAGAGCTTACCCTTTTAGGTGCTCCCTTGGTTACCACCTTTCTTGGAGGTTGAGACAAAATTGTGTCTTGTGGAAATTCTAATTGACGCATCACCTCTTTGATGTTGAGTTTCATTTTGCAAGGGACTTTTTTTAGACGTTCTTGAATGTCATTCCACTCCTCCATCACTGAAAAATCATCATCAACTTCTTCTTCACATATAGGAAACCTTTGCCAATGAGGATTTATGTCATCCAATTGAATAGGCAATTTTTTTATCTTCATGGAAAGATTACATGCACAAGGCAACTCGTACGATGTCTTAATCACACAATCGTAATATTTCTTAGCAATGTTGAATGTCTTGAATCGTTTTGCTTTCTCAAAGGTAAAACATAATCTAGTTCTAGATACACAACCCTCCAACTCAGTGTACAAAAAGTTGTCTTTGTATATGTGTTCTAAGATGGTACAGCTCCTGCCAAAACTTGCTTGTATCTCTAACAGCTGGATAGCCAACATTTTGTCTATTTCATCCCAACACCATGCCAAATCTCCCACACTACTCCTAAAAAAAATCAATTTTCGATGAGCCGATTCAACAATGTTGGTGGTTCTGCACCCTAGAATCAAGACTTTATATGTCCATGCCCTCACAAATTTTTCCTTAACAGTGTTCAATATTGTGGTTTGAACATAAACAAGGAAGTTTTGCAATTTTTTGCATACATCTTTGAATTGCATTACCACACTTGCATATGAATCCTTCCTAGGAGATTCAACCAAATCTTTCCAGGCACTCATGATTTTATCAACAACATCACTTGCCTTCTCCTCCTTCACTTCCTTCACTTCTTTCCCATCAACTTTTACATCCTTCGGCTTCGGTGGTTTGTATACACCACTCCTTTACATTGCAACGTCAACATTTGATTTTTTATACTAGATTTATCCATAAATATACTAAATCCCAACCAAGCAAATCATCTCGCTCTCGCCATCTATCATTTGTTAAAAAAAAATGAGGCGGTGTTTACTTCATAATTGTGAAGCTTAGAAACACAGGTAGGTTTAGGTTTTTCTTCAATGTAAGCTTGAAAGGGAATTTTGATACTTCAATTGTAGGTTTGACATCAACGGAAGCTTCGATGGAAACTTCAATTATGGCCGGTTTCAGCTCAACGCCATCTGTAACGCCCTATTTAATTATTTAATTATTTTAGGTTGAGTTATAGTCTTTTATATGACTTATATGATTTATGTTGATTTATGACGTGTTGTTGTGTATTATTATTTATTTAAGTGGCTTTATTTTATTATTTAGTAGGTTATGTCCGAAATAAGAATAATTAGGCTTGGAGGGGCTGAAATAGAATTAACTAGAAATAAGTGGTGTTAAGTAGAAAATCTATTGAGTATATAAAGAAAAACAAGAGACAGACACAAATTAGGGTTTTGCACAAGTCTTTGGGAGAAAGAGGAGAAGAGGAGAACCAAGATAAGGGAGAACCGGTAGAGTCTTGCAATCACCAATCTAAGGTAAGGGTGGGACTAATATTCTCTAATCTTAGGTTATGTAATTCTGAAACTGAGTTTAGCATGTAGTTGTTGTTGTTTTGGGAATTTGGGAATTAGGGTTTAAAATTGGATTTGATGGTAGAACATGTAGAATTGGTTGTAAAAGTTGTAGAAAGACCGTAGAATTCATGTATAACAGATGTTCAGGTTGCAGAATCATCATAGGTTGAGTTTCTAACAAATTTGGGATTAAGGTTGATGAAAATTGGGTTTTTGGGGTGAAAAATCGCACTTCCCGACAGAAGACTGTCATAACTCGCCACGGCGAGTAATCTGCTCGCCACAGCGAGCTACAACGTGACAGAGAGCAATGTTTGCTCGCCATCAGTTCGCCACGGCGAGTAAGTCCGCTCGCCACGACGAGTAACCTAGTAGTGTTGTACCTTTTCATGTTTCTTGTGTCGTTTCATGCATTCCTGTTTTGAGTTAGCCTTTGGTGCAAATATGAAAGCTTTAGGTGATATTGTCAGTTCTTCAGATGGTTTGTTGTCAAGAATAACATGATCTATGAATTATTATATGATGTATATGCTCATGAATTATTATATGAATGCTTATGTTGAATTAGTATGATATTATATGATGTTGCCCATAAATGATGAATATGGCATAATTAAATTGTGTTGTTGTTGTTGTTGTTGTTGTTGTTGTCGTTTTCGTTGATGTCGTACGTTGTTGTTGATTAAGTTGTTGAGTCCATGCATACTCATATAAAGTTGGGGGCTTATGCCCTGTGAATGTTAATCATTCAAAACACGTTGATTTGAGAGCCTATGCTCTACACGTTGATTTAGGAGTTGATGTTCCACACGTTGCTTTAAGAGCCATTTCTCTACACGTTGAATTGAGAGCCTATGCTCTAACACGTTCATTGGTACCACATGCATACTGCATAGTCAAGTTGTTGTTGTGTCATTGCATTGTCGTTAATGTTGAGTTGTCATCGTCGTTGTTGAGTTGTTGTTGTTGTTTTAAATGCTAAGTGGAGATAAATGAAGCATATGTGAAATATTATTGTTGTTAATTATTGTTGTTTAGGTTGTTAAATTCCGTTGAGGAATTATATGCTTATTATTATTGAATGTGAAATCTCACTCCTTCTGTTTGAATGTTGCCTCTACGTGGGTAACGTGCAGATAACCAGGATTAGCTGCTGATGTGAGTTGACTCTCTTGCGCGTCGTCTTAGGGTCGCTCTGATACGTAACGGGATGGGGATAATTGCTTGTTTTCCACTGTTGCGTATTATTTTGAACTATGTTGTTGAACCTTTTTGAATTAAGATTTTCTTTTAAGTTGTTTATGTTGAGGCCGTTGTGCCAAGGTTGTTGAACAAGTTGTTGATTTTGAATTAACTTTCCGCTGCGAAGTAATTGAATTTTTGACAAGGTTGTTTTAATAAATAGTAACTTTACTCTATTTATACTTTGAATGTAGTGTGATATCCCGTTTACGTGGAATACTCTGATTATTTGTATTATTTACATTGTTGGGAAAACGGGGTGTTACACCATCATCGACCACATTTTCAACCATCACTATGTCTATTGAATAAAAAATAACAAGGAAAAGAATATAAATAACTTGTACAACAAGCCTACGAAAGAAAGAAAATGGCGCAAAAATTCAAATACTGAGCACCAACGTGACTTAGCTCACGTTGCCCTTACACCTACGTGAGTTAGCTCACGTTGAGCCTCAATGGGACTTAATCACGCTGAAATTCTAGCACGTTGGGTTTAAGATGTTCTATATGATGTTCCAACACCAGATGCATGAAGTCCAATGTTGTGTTTAATGTTTAAACATCATGCTAACAATAACAAACATAAATATGTAAAAGTAAAAAAAAACAAGAAGGTAAAATGCACAGGAGGATTGTTAACCCAGTTCGGTGACAAACACACCTACTCTGGGGGCTACCAAGCCAGGAAGGAAATCCACTAGTGTAGTCTTTATTCTAAGTTCTCAGCAAACTCATGTTTACAACTCTAAACGTAGTACCTATCCGTATTGACTTCAACCTAGGAACTCCTAGATCTGAGATTCCATCTTACTTCCACTCAATCAATCACATCCCCTGTGATTATCAGATTACAACTCAATAAGATCAAGTTACCTTCAAACACAAACTACATCCATGCTTCAAAGCTTAGGTGATACAAGAAAGGCTCACAAATAGCAATGACTCAAAACCCTGTAAAACCTATTTCTTCAACGACGACTTGAATGAATAATTAGGTCTTGCAGTCTTGTATATATACTGAAGCCATACAGGCTAAAAAGACTTGTTAGGCTTCAGAACAATGTAAATCCTAAAGTTGATCCACTTAACAAGAATCAGTAACAAATAAAGTAACTCCTAAAATGTTAGAACATCTTTAGGAACAAACCATACACATCCAAAGTTTCCTAAAATATTGTTACTCCTTTAAGAAATAAAAATACAGCTGATTCTGGACTAAAAGCACACTACTTGGCCAATAAGAAATAAGGCGTGAATTCCTTAATAAGATAAAGCGCGCGTAAACCAAGACACAAAAACAGGGCACATTGAACCGTGCCAAGATGTTGGAACATCATATCCAACATCATACATGAATATTTGTTTTAGCAATAATGAAGTCAATACACAAATATCCAACACACACCCAGACATGCTTCACAGAATGACAAAAACTGCTCAAAAACCAGCAAAATCTAAAGTTAAATGATACATTACCTATTTTTTTTTCCGTTTGATGAGTGCAGAAACTTGCTTCCTAAATATTTTCAATGATTATCAGCTCAAGATTTTGCTCCAAATTTTCTTACTTTTATAGTTTTTGGAGGTGAAAAGGGAAAGAAATGTGTGTTGAAGTGTGGAACTGCTGGGTCTTTTCCCAAAGTATTTTATTGCAATGTGACTTAACTCACGTTGCTTTAGACGTGACTTAACTCACGTTGATATATTATGAATGTGACTTAAGTCACATGGGAGTGAGCAATTTTTGAATGGGGAAGAGTGATTTTCCTCTTGTTTTGGACCATGTTTGGATGAATAAATGTATTGATGTAATGTAATTTTTTAAGGTAATTCAAATTCTTCTACATTATTTTATTTTCTTTGAATATTTTTTAAAATGATAGAAATTTATGAAGTATTATTCAAGATAAATCTAGAGAATTTCCAATAACACCTAAAAACTATAAATTTAAAAAAATTTCGTTACCCTAAGTGAGTAGAGGCACACAATTGCTCTCTTTACTCAGTTTTCAATATTTGTATTCTTCTCCAAGAGTATAAATATTTTACTTTTTAAAGGCTATAAATGTTATACTTAACTAACATTCAAGCTGACACTCCCTGTCCATTTGTCTGCTCTTTTTATTGCGATAATGCGTACAAATTACGAATAATGATTTATGAAATTTTGTGTTTCCTCTTAAAAATATAAAAAAAATTATTTTGATTAAAAGTACAGGTCTATATGTTTTGCACTTTTCATATTGTAACAAACTATACTTACTTTTTTCAATGACATGATCAATAATATATCAAATAAAATATAAATTTTTATCTTTTTTAACGACACCAGAAATACAATATTCTTATAGATATTTTTTTTGTGTAAACCGAGTATTCTCTGCACGTTCAACTGCGGAGACTAGTCACCCGAGCTTTGCGATATTGCATGTTTTAGGATGAATTTGAACTCAGAACCTTGATTAAACTAAAAGATACATGTGTTATCCCATTTAAGCGCCCTTTGAGTTATGACAAATTTATTTCAGGATATAACCATGTATTTCTTTTATACATAGTAGAGATGAACACATTACAATGTTTGGTAATTTACATTCGAAAAGAAGAAACAAAAAAAGATAGATTTTGATAAATGGCCTAATCCCATCAGTTAAATGGTCTTTTACAAAAAAATAACTGATAGCTTACGTAAGTTAGTGATACGGCTCTTGTCAATGCATACTTATCAGATTTTCCTTTAATCATATCATATCATAGAAATTTTGCATATTTTTCAAGAGAGGCCCAAAGAGGTTGGTCCCTTGTGTTATCGATCAATTCATTTCGAATAGAATTACCTTTGTTATCCACGTGAGATTATATCAGTTGACAAGGACTTTACCTAATATAGGTTAGGGTAGGGATTTGAATTCCGAACACCTTCCTTATTTATTTTAAGATGTGAATTTCTAATCACTAAAATATTTGAAATAAATAAATTACATTTTAATTTTATCAACATAAAACGATCAAGATTTTAACATATTTTGGTTGTTGTAAAATTATTAATTATTAAATATCAATATTAATTTCTTTTAAGAAAAAGTTTTCAAAATTGAATAATTTATAGTCTTAGAAAATAAATGTCAATATGTTTTAGGTCTCTCACATTTTTTTTAGGGAGTGTTTTAAGTCCCTTACTAATTATTAGGTTACTAATTATTAGGTTTAAGAATACATAACATTTTTTTATGTAAAGAATACATAATATTTTATTGAGTAAATTATATACTCCTCTCCTGTGCGATATTAAAATCACAATATGCTCCCCACTTTTTTTAAATATATATTTATATATCACGTGCATTTCTCCATGTTGAAAATCTCGGATATCATGGCTTAAGAATACGTACTTCTTATGCCTAAAAAGGATGGTTGTTTGGAATGCTACTTTAAGGATGGTTTTGTTAAAATTGATTGTGATGGATCTGTTATGAATCACATAAGCTACTATAGATGGTGTGGTGTGTAGTGTAGATGGTGCTTTTTTATTTGGATTTTCCGTCAAATTAAGGGTTGCACTATTACTATAGCTAAGTTTTGGGCTATTTCGTTAGCCTTTCTACCGGCGTTAGGATGTTTGAGACTATTTCTAATGTTTCTTCTTAAGTCATATCAACTGAGAATCCAACTTAAGGACTTTTTAAAAAATATTGAAATTTTTTCGTATTTTCATCGACCAATTGTATATTTAAACCTGAATTTAATTTTTTTTTAAGGCTTCGGCCTGAATTTAATGTAAATAAATTTTACATTATTTTGTATATTATTCAGTAAAAAGAATATAATTAAGCCATCATCGCACCTCAACATTGGTCATGTAAAAACTTATCGTTGCAAGTTTGATCCTCGACATCCCAAGTAGGGTTGAGCATAGAAACCGTACCCACCCGATCAAACCGGTAATCAATTCGTTCTACGGGCGGGTTGTGACGGGTGGTGCGGGTCAACGGGCCATGACATTCATCTTCACATGGTTTGAAACAGCGGTTCTTGAAAAAATTCACTCAGTCTAACCGACCCCGACCGTATAGTTAGACCAAAATAAGAAAATTAGCCATTACCAACACACTAAGGCCCAAAAATATACCGGCCCAATTCATTACATGGTATAAAATCCATTTCAGCGTCTTTCAAAACCCTAGATTTACATCTCAACATCTCATGCGGCTGCCTAAAAACAAACTATGCTCAATCACTATGTTCAACAAACAACAAACCTTCATGATCACTCTTCTTTCTTCGATATTGTGTCTCTCTTCTATATCCATGGCTCTTTTTTTGTTTGTAACATTTGTTTTAATCAAGACTACCCATTATGCATGGCTTTTCTCTTCATAAGTTGTTCTTTTACGATTAGAAGATTGTCATAGTTTTTGGCTTTGCTTTGGATTTCTTTTTTCCACTAGATCTCCCTCCCTGTGTGTTTTTTAATTACCACAACTCGTGTAATACCACCTGTAATAACTGTCAACCGTACAAACGTCCCCCAACCAATCCGATGCCACAATCGGTCGAGAATGGTTGAGCAATTCTCTTATTCGATTCTGTTCAGATTTGGGATTTTCAGCCCGAAACCAACCGAACCCGTTCGATGCTTAGCCCTAATCCGAAGTCCAAAAAATATATAATTTATCTAAAATTATTTGAGAATCTTCCTTAGCGTCAAAGCATATTATATATTGAAATCACATCGAATCTTTCAAGATGATCCTCATAGTGCTAGACAAAAAATTAAGTTCCCTCTCTTACTACTTATTAGATCTCCATTTTATTTATCTCTTCTTTTTCACCCTTCATGTTATTTCATGTGTTTCTAGGTATTCTTCATTTTATCAACATTGTATAATTGTCTTTATGAGTTGAGCAATTTCATATGCAATTTCAAGGCCGACTGTGTGTTTAATTCTAGGTCAAGTTAGTTCATGTCTGAATTTCAAAACACTTGGTGACGATGAAGATGAAGATCATATTGAAGATGACGATCTTATAATTAAAACAATTATCAATCTTACAATCCAATCGACCGAAATACCAAAGGTATATCTTCGAAACTAAATCTTTGTTTATATTTTTCTTCATTATAAATTGAATATAATCTTTCAATTTAATAAACCAAATCAATTTTTTATTGATTTGGTCATATTTTCTAGATATCTTCTAAATTTATATTTAAATATTTATAATTTATAAACATTTTCTTTGTAATAATCAGATTTTCTTTTGTTCATTTTTTTAAAAAAAAAAGTGGTTTCAATTTGATTTTTTTTTATTTCTTTGCAATTGTGGAAGTTTAATCAACAATGCTATGATTTTTTGTTTTAACCATTGCTATCATATCTTCCAACAATTGCTCGTCCATTTGATGGAGGTTACACGCAGGGTACTCGTATGTATCATTGAAGCTGAGATAATACTTTAAAATATCACTCAATGCAATGCCTATCTTGTTGTAAATCTCTTGATGAGGGCGATGTAAACTATAATCATGAATCCCAATTTCTAAGATCACTCGTGAACTCCCATCCCATATACCAAAAGCCTATTTTAAAACAGTCTATAAAGAAATTGCGTTGGAATTTCCTTAAACCAAGTCATATAAATTATTCTAAATATGAATAATTTAATTCTTGACAAATCTTGAGAAAAACTACTAGTTATAAATTTGATGAATTACTTATAAAAAATTGAATACTGATTTGATAATTACAAATTCAAAATTAATTTACACTCAAACCATCCAAAATATATTCCCGCCAACGTTTTTTTGATTTTCTCAATATGTTTTTTTTAATGTTTGGTGTCAAAAATTAATTATTACCCTTTGTATACATTTAAGCTAAAACTAAGGTGAACACTTATGGGATATTTTTAAAAGAAAAGAAATTTAAAAAAAATATTGTTTTTGGTGTTTTTATTTTGTAGTTCAGGCTATGGAAAATTTTATTGTTATAGTGATATATAATATAGTTTAATTCTCTTTTTATAGACTTTATATAAGATATTTTGTGTCGAGATTTTATGAATCTTTTTGTTCTTATAAGTATGATTAAATGGTTTTGCTTTGGGGTTTTGCAGAAACACACAAGAAGCTGCTTCCTCCATCTTGGTAAGGATAGCTAGTGTCTCCATATAAATCAAGGGCTTGTAAACTTTCTTAAAGGATAACTTGTATCCTTGATTTCTTTGTATTTTCGATTTAAAGAATCAATATACAGCCAAGAAAACTAAAGAATCACTTGTAATTCAAATGAAGACAATGATTTCCAATAAACTTTTACGACACACAGGTGACGATGTTAAATTTCAGTTACAACTTGCCTCACTGAGTCCATGGGGAACAAATAAAGATTTCAGTTACTGAATATGTTTCGTTTCATTGATATATATTTATTCTACCTCTATTATTATTGTGGCATGCAGATTATTCTACTATCGATATTGTTGCTCGCCGATAAGGATCATCCACATGTCCTCCCTCCCATTAACCATAATTGTCAAATGCAAAGTCTTTGAGATGAATGGGAAAAAGAGGGATCTTATTCAGTCTGAGTCCAAGGAGGAGGCAACTGAAGCCTCTTTGCAAGCATGCACATTCACTTTCTGGCTTTGTGCTCCGCAACTCATTTTCGCATTTACATAACTTAGGATGTGATGCAAATCGGTAAGAAGCAAAATAATTCTATCTTTATTTGGTATAAGGGCTTATTTATTGTGGAATGATAATTTTTAAACATACAATCCCATTTTCAATGTCTTTATAATGTTTCATTGGAAATAACTTAAATAACTTAAAAAACTTATTCAATTATAAATTCAAGTATCCAACACACGAGTAATGCTAGCAACACTCTCTTTTGAACACTCTCTCTATTACTCTTTCTCTTATTGGTTTACATTATCGTGGGTCTACACTTTGAAAATTGAACCTACATAAAGTGATGGGACATACAATGATTTAAACCAATAAATAAGTGAGTGTTGTAGAAAGTGTTGAAAAGTGAGTCTTCCTAGCATTCCAACACACTCTTTTTAATTGGTTAAAATCCACATGGGTCCCACCAAATCATGAGGGTCCCGTATAAATTTGGTGGGTCTCATGTGAATTTTAATCAATTAAAGAGAGTGTGTGTTAAAATATTTGTCGTTAGCATTTCACATATATTATATATGATGAATATAATTTTTTTCTCTTTCAATTTTTTTTATTTGATTTAATTGTTATCTTTCAATTAAAAATTCAAGTATACTATATATTATATATGGTGAATATAATTTTTTGTAACCATATTTTTATTATTCAAGCTATACATAATTAACACCCTGTGTGTCACTGTGAACGGAAAATTTTGAAGCTAACGGTGGCATAGAACTTCATATTCTTGAAAAAATATCCAAAGTTCAAAATATTCTTGTATTTGGTTTTACTAATAGAATAGTTAATTTATAATCAAAGAAAAATTGTTGATTAATACAACGTACATTGATGTTGTCTCTAAGCAACAGACATAGTCCATTGCCATGGACACTTTTTTTATTGTACTTTTTAATATCCTTTGTGGATAATTAAGATGATAGTTCTCCCCTCAACAACACAGTTTGTAAATCATTTCACTCCTAGAAAAAGTAAAATTAGGGAGAGAAATTAATGACGGAAAAAATTAAATCTCTCACAAATTTTTTGGTTGCAAAATTTTGTGACGGAATTAAGAGGGATTTCAGGTAATTTCCTCTCTAAATTTCCTCTTTTTTTTTTACTTTTTTAGTAGTGCTTGGGGACTATCCCGTTGTTGTAACTCTTTATATAGAGGATGAGATGCTAACAATGTTAAAGGCGGCAGGTATAACAATATCTTTTTTTAGAGAAAGTATAACAATATTTATTTTATTTTTTTACTAAAGGGAAAGTATAACCATTAGGAAAATTATGATAAGCAATTTTTTTTCATACAATGGACTAACTAGACACCGGCATTACTGTACACGATCTTGCAAGATTTGAAAAATTAAGGATATTATTTATTTTCTGCTGAAATTAATAAAAATGCTAAAAGTATTTCCTTTTATCACAATTTCCTTTATTTTGATTATAGGACAAATTTGTTTAAATCGACCTATTATTTTTTGCAATAGAATAAGCAATAAGATAACTTTTTTTTACTCGAACAAGTATTTTCTTGCTTATTCTATTGCAAAAAATAATAGGTCGATTTATAAAATTTTGGTCAATAATCAAAATAAAGGAAAATGTGATAAGAAGAAATACTTTTATAATTTTTATTAATTTCAGCAGAAAATAAATAATATCCTTAATTTTTCAAATCTTGCAAGACTGTGTAAAGTAATGCCACTATCTAGTCAGCTCATTGTATGAAAAATAAAATAAAATAATGGTTATACTGATTTTCCTAATGGTTATACTTTCCCTTTAGTAATAAAATAAAATAAAAATTGTTATAGTTTCGCTAAAAAAAAAATTATACATGCTACCTTTAACATTCTTAGCCTCTAATTCTCTATATAAAGAGTTATAATAACATGATAGTGCCCAAGTGATTTAAGAACTGTGTTGAGGAGAGAACTATCATAATAATCATCCACAAAGGATATTAAAATGTACAATCAAGAAAGTGTCCATGGCTTGGACTGGGTTTGTTGCTTCAAGACAACATCAATGTATTGTTTGCTTAATTTAAAGGTCAAACCATCCCAGTAATGTAATTGAATCAATGAGAACAATTTTATCCAAATTCTTCTCACTAGGTTGTTGGAAGCTAAATGGTTCCTTGGAGGCCAAGCTGTCCTCCTCTTTGGTTGGAAGACCATTAAACATTTAGCAACACATAACAATTACAAAAATGATGAGAGAGAAAGAAGATATATATATATATATATATATAGAGAGAGAGAGAGAGAGAGAGAGTGGGGATTGGGACATCTAGGGAAAACACAAAAGAGTGGCAAGAATAGTCAGCCGAGAGTGACATATTTCCACAACCTTGACCAAACAACAACCTCATTCTTATTCAAAAACTTTTCTGATGAGGTAAGAACAGCGGAGCTTTGGAAAACTTTTTCTTGGTTTGGAAGGGTGGGGGAAGTGTTTATCCCTAAAAAACTTAATAGATGGGGAAGGAGGTTTGGTTTTGCAAAATTTATAGATGTGGAGAATGTTGAATAGTTGGAGAGTAGAATGGCAGATGTATTGTGTGGGGAGTGTAGATTGAAGGTGATTCTGTCTCTAGTCAATATGGAGGGTTCTTTTTCGAGAGAGGCTAAAGGGGAGATCAGTGGTCCGATGAGCTTGGCATTGGTGGTGAAAGATAAGTCTTTCAAAAATGCGATGGCTTCGGAGTCGTCGAAGAAGTTGGGAGGAGATGAGGAGGAAATGGTGGTGGTGGTTTCTCCGTCAGAGGAAGTGTTGGAGGTGTTGAGAAAGTTCCATGTGGTGTTTATCCATTACCTTAAGGATTCCAAAACTGATGCAAACGAGTCTGTTCATGGACGGGTGATCTAATATATTAGTGACAGATATGGGGGATTGTATGGTGCTTCTTCAAGGAAAGGACGTGAGAGATATTGAAGTTGCAAGATCAGTTACAAAATAATGGTGGGATGCTAACTTCAAAATGGTGAAACCTTGTTCTCCTAATATGGTTTCACATAAGAGGAAAGTGTGGACGAAACTTTGGGTGTTCCTCTCCATGTTTGGGATGATAAATTCTTAAAACATATTAACAAAATGTTTGGAGATTTTATTGATTTTGATGCAGATATGGCGGGGAGAAGGAGATTGGATGATGCTAGAATTTTCGTTTCTACATCAAAGTTTGGTTTCAATGATATTAGGGTTAGAATCAATCTGATGGGACCTTCTTGCATTATTTCAATAATAGAAGATGCAGAGGTGCTAGTCGGGGAGGAGGTGGCAGATGGTGTGGAAAGCAGGTCAGATTTGGACGAGATTATTAGGGACGAGGAGAGAAGAAATATGGTGGTGGAGGCTTTTTTCGAGGACAACTCTGGTAGTGATGGTGAGGAGCTGGAGTTAGAAGTAGGTACTACCCAGTCTGGTGACATGGGGGATAGGGATAGGGGGACAGTTTGGAGGGGGGTGGCAAAGACCTTTTGGGTGTGCAGAAAAGTGGGTCAGCTTGGGATGATGTTAGGGACACATAAACAATGGAGTGCTGCCAAGTTGCAGCAGTGAATGGGGGGCCCGAGGCCTGTTTGAAGTAGACTGATAGGATGGGTGAGGGAGTAGAGTCTACAAAGGTGTTAGGGAGTGGGCGTGTGGGGAACACTCTGCAAGAGGGAAGTGACAACGGTGTGGAACTGGATGATGGGGGAGAATTTCAAATGTTTCTGGAATGATGGGGGAAAATTTTATAAAGTGGGGCATGAAGGTGAGAAAAACCACAAGAAGGGGGGGGGGGGGGGGGGGGAGTTTGTGTTTG
>Ga0228710_1000586_pt1 | contig 47823 bp, 38 predicted proteins | sample MedpolnodulmetaG_FD_177995 | JGI IMG/M metagenome (GOLD analysis project Ga0228710, IMG submission 177995) | Root nodule microbial communities from Medicago polymorpha collected in Santa Monica, California, United States - pink nodules | ecosystem: Host-associated > Plants > Roots > Nodule... | reverse complement strand
ATTCGGTTTCTACTTTACCTGTGGCATGTCTACAGAATATGAAACCTCATCAAAGGTGATTGAATGTGGTTCAAATGGAAGAACCATTCCTCTTTTCCTACTATGATTTGTCTCTACACCAACTGTTTCTTTCCTACCAGATAAAGTACTAGGAGAGATGCTTCCGCTTCTGCTTTCGCCGTTTCTCACTGTGAAGTAGCTCCAATGTTATCCATAAGTTTTTATGAGAATCAACAATTACTCATCAATACAATACTAAATTTTCAGTAGTTATTTATGAGATGAAAGTACATCTATTTGAGTGTTGTGAAAAGCTATCCTTTATGAACTTCAATACATCAGTTCTTTTTCTGATTTGAGATTCCTCTCGTATAACAGTTTGATGCTTCCCAAGTGCTGCATGGTCAATTTTGTAGATTATCAGTACATGAACTGTAGTCTCATCTGTTTTATCATACATCTAAGGCGAAGATACTCACGATTCAAGAAGGTGAGAGCAAGGATATATCCAAAGTTGAAAAGTAATGTATATCCAATTAAAGCACCAACACATATCCAGTACCAATATGTCTCGGTAAAGAAACTGCGAGATTTCAAAACTTCAACTCCTAGTGATTCGGTTGAGTTAGGAAGAACCTTTCATAAGAAAACATATCAAAACCATCAGATTATTTATATTTTTTGATGAGTAAGAATCTAATTCGGTACTTCGGTGTTTACGACACACATTACGGACCAACCACTTGCGCTAGACCTTGGTGGTACATTAGATTATTTATATAAGGAAGTTGTTGGAACATGTGTGAAAATTGAGTTAAAAGACTAAACACAAATTCCCATGTTGGGTAGAACTAGTATTGTGTGAATTGAAAAAAGTGGAAGTTACACGTCAGATTAAACACACACATTAGTAGTGTTTATATAGTGGGGGTGTACCTCTAATAGGGGTACATAATTAAGTGAACGAAATAAGCACCAGAGAAAAAATATATATTGATATATATTTGATTATTTGGAAATGATAAATTAAATAATTAATTTAATCATTATTAGAAAGTATTTTTCTTAGTCTGAAGTTTTGCTAAAATATTTTGGAACGCAATCTAGAATATTTTGGAATACAATCAAAAATATTTTGGTAGGCAATTTAATATATTTTAGTGCATGATCTGAAATATATTTTGATAGTCAATAATATATTTCTGTACTCAATAATATATCCATGTATTGAATAATATATTTTTGAATTCAATATGATATATTTTGATACTCAATTTGAGATATTTTTATACTAGATCTAATATGAGAATTACTTGGTCCCAAAGTTTCTCACTTATTAGTTGTGAACTTTCTCTATAAATAGAGCTCACACAGTGCATTCCATACACCGAAAGTCACAATTGATGCTTCCTTTGCTTTTCCTCTCTAATCTAGAGTGTTCCTAAAACCATAGTCCCTATTTGGTTTATTATCCTTTCGGAAATAAGAACGGTCTTAAGAGCATAGTCCCTTCAATAATTCATTCTCTTCGGTATAATAAGAATGATCTTAAATATATATATTCTTCTTCAATTTATGGAGAAGTTAGATGTTAGAATGGTCGTAGCACCATATTTGAGTGGTTGAAATACCATATTGATATTTAGAGATGTTAAAATTTAGAATGGTGGTAACACCATATTTGAGTGGTCTCAACACCATAATAGAGTGGTTACAGTACCACCATATTGGTTTCAGTATTAAAAGAGTGGTCTTAGTACCATATTGAAGGTGTAATTCTCGAACGGTTTTCTACAGTGCAGTAGTTAACTGCACAGTTGTAGCTCAGTTGTAGCTAAGCTTGTTTTATCCTAGAGGCGCACGGTTTATAGTCTGTCTTGCACAATTTTGGGCAGTGCCACGAAATAGAATTTGGAAATAGAGCGACGACTCTCAACCTAGTAACAACTTCGGTAGAAAATAGAATTTGGAAAACCAAAATACAACAGTTTGGGAATTCAAAAACATTAGAAGTCATAGAAAATGAAGATATAGAATAGTAAAAAAAAAGCTTACATGTTTCCATTTATTTCCAAGGAACTCATTAATTACCATGGCATTTTGTCCATACATCATAGGTGATATCCAAAATCCCCATACCCACCATTTTTTAGTACTACCTGTGAGCATAAAGCAAAGAAAAGAGAGAACTCTTAGCATTGAACATCATCATGAAACAAGCACTGTGATTGTTTATTTGTTTTGTATCCATATTGATACCTTTCGATAGGACAAAACCGCTCATAGAAAAAAGGATGGCAAGTGCAAATGATCCAAGTGTTAGAGCTACTGTCATGTCCCTCCCAACTGCTGCAATGAATCTGAACAATGCAGCAGCCATCTGGTGTACTAGTACTAGAATAAGATACTGTCTAAAAAATCTGCATTAGGAAGTATATAGACAAATGCATATCATTAGGAAGTGTTGTAAACAATGAAAATTTTCTATTATTATTAAATAATTTGTAATTTCCCCATTAGTCATGCTCATTATATCAGAAAAGACTGTATAAACACATTAGTCATTGATCTTGGGGGGAGCCACCATCTTTGTGGTTACTTTTGTTTTTCCTCCTTCATTGCGGCTTCTTTTATTTTTCCGCCTTTATTGCAGCCTCTCTGAGATCCTAATAAACACTACCCACCACTAACACTGTTCATCCGCTGCTACTGTTTATTCAACCGGACTGTTCACTTTGCAATACTGTTCATCGCTTCGGTACTTCATCATCGATATTTATGATAGGTTGTGTTTGCTTTTCAATCAGAGTACATTTGAAGCTAATTCTTTGGCTATTTGTTCTCTTTGGGAAGACCGAGTCGCATGGCATCAACCCTTCAACAAAGATGAAATAAAAAAGGGAGATCTTTTCTTAGAGAATTGTTGCACTTCTCTGGCATATCCAGTTACATCTCTTTCTCCACTTCCACTTGGTAAGTCTCAATTTTCTGTTGGATTGAATGCTTCACATAAACCATATAATCAATATTGGATACTAGATTCAAGAGCCACTAACCACACGATTCTCCACTTATTCACCTTGTTTTAGCAACAAGAAAATATCCACAACAAATGGTTTCCTTATAATTGTAGCAGGTCAAAGAAATGTCCAAATAAGCACATCTATAATCCTACAAAATGTCCTTCATATTAAAAAATTGTCCACTAGTCTAATTTCCATACAAAATCTCACAAAAGACCTATCATGTAATGTTGTTTTTTACAACAATGCTTGGGAGGGCGATTGAAATTGCTAGAGAATGGAATAGTCTTTATTATTTTGAAAACCATAATTTCCTTAGCTCCAACAACAACTCTTCTTACCTATCATGTAATGTTGTTTTTTACAACAATGCTTGGGAGGGCGATTGAAATTGCTAGAGAATGGAATAGTCTTTATTATTTTGAAAACCATAATTTCCTTAGCTCCAACAACAACTCCTCCTCCTCCTCCTCCTCTTCTTAAGGATAAAGTCTTTTCGTATCGTTGTAGCCTAGGTCATCCTTTATTTAGAGTCATGAAACAATTATTTCCTTCGTTTTTAAAAAATTTCGATGTTGAGAGTCTTTGTCGTGAGGTGTGTGAACTTGCTAAACACAAGCGTATCTATTTCAATAAGTAATCAAATTAGTACTAAGAGAGTCAGGTTTGAATGTCTGATAATGCCAAAGATTACTTTAATCACAGATTTAATTCTTTTTGTCAAAAGAGGGTATTAGTCACGAGTCTTCCTATGTCAAAACCCCCTAACAAAATAAGGTTGTTGAGAGGAAAAATGAGCACTTGTTAGATCAAACTCGAGTTATGTTATTTCAAAATAAGGTTCTCAAGAAATTCTAGGAGGAGACGGTTTTAACTGCATCTTATCTCATAAGTCATTTACCTTCTAGTGCCCTTGACTCCAAAACTCCTATGGAAGTTTTATCATCATTCTATCCTTATATGCCCACCTTCAATAATCTCACTCATAGAATATTTGGTTGTACGTCGTTCGTCTATATCCATAGCGATGGTATAAGTAAACTTGATCCTAGAGCCTTAAAGTGTGTTTTTGTAGGATATTCCTCCATCTCATAAGTAAATTTGTCTCTCAAGATGTCACCTTCTATGAACAAGAAAGTTACTTTGTTCAAACTCATCTTCATGGGGAGAATATAAGCAAAGAAGACGTGTTTCTTCTACTTCCTAACCTTACTTTCATGCCAAAAATTGAGGCTGAAACTGGAGGTAAACAGTGTTGAGACCGAAGTTGATTCTGAAAAAGATGGAAACGTTGAAGTTGATTCTGAAAAATACCATTCTTGAATCTACTCATATCCAAAAGTGTGATCCGACATTACATGAGGTAACTTCACTGGACTCTATAAACTCTAGTGATTCAATGTACGAATTTTCTCGTCCATATGAACCAAAATGTAACTCATCCTTACGTAAGGAACCATAATCCAGCCTTATAAAGCATAAGTAACCAAAATCTAAAGAAAGACCACCACTACACTATAAAGATCCACATCTTCCAATTGCTCTTAGGAAAGATACCAGACCTGTACCGGAAAGCCACCATACCCTCTATCCAAATTCCTATGCTTTGAATTGTTTTCATCACAATACCACAATACCTACCTCTTTGTATGAGACATTGCCCGACAGGAAATGGAAACAATCCATGAACTTCGAAATGGAAGCACTCGATAAAAACCAATGAAAAGTTTATACGATCTCAAAGATAACTGTTGATCTTTGAGGTCCAACTCATCCTTACAAAACCGGCTTGTAAGGTGAGGAATGCCTCCTCTTTATAAACTCTTCTCAAGAGTCCTATCTATCCGATGTGGAACTAAGTCCGCCCCCTCAAAGCCAACACTTTGTGTTGGAGGCTGCAATGAAGGCTAACCAAAGTCGCAATTTAGGCAACTAGGGGCGGACTGCAAATAAGGCGGAATTTCCAACAATAACTTATATCAAAACAATTTGACTTTTATTATAGAAATAGCTTATACATAAGCGCTTATGCTATAAGTGCTTAATTAAACTGTTTATCCAAACTGAACTCATTCACAAGTACACTTAGGACTTAAAAAAAACATATTACTCTTACCTTCCAATATATGGATCAAAACCAATGACATAGTAAGTGAGGAATACCCAAACAGCCACTTCAACAAAAGTCAAGGGGATTTTTAGGATCCATGCAGGAAGAGCATATGCCCATGGAGGGAAAAAGAGGTATCCCCTTTGCTTGTAGAAAACAGGAAGCCTTGAAACTACCATAGAAAGTTCAGCCACTCCAATAAACATGATCACAATACTGCCGAAGAACAATGCACCTACATATATACCTCCATGAGCCACTGAATCTCTGTGCATCTCAGTCCGGAGGAAGATGGTCATGGCTATCGTTGCCATTATAGCAAGCTAAAACGAGAGGGAAGTCATCAGCAATGGATTTGAATATTGTGTTCCATAATTGTTGTCGTGTTCTTCATTATTCACCACACGAAATATTAGCTAAAAGCATTATAACAGATTTTGGAATATTGACTAGTTCTTCATAACATATATGTAGAGGGTCAGCCCGACGATGTGTCTTTTAATTAAAGGCAAAATTGTGATGGCTTGCCTTTGGAACAAGATGTTAAAATGAAAATGTCTAATTTCCAAACTTACTTGGCAAAGCTTGAAGATGTAGACAAATGAATTGCGCTTCATAAGTAAATATTCTCTTGATGAGCAAGCTTTTAACAGTTCAAATTTTCCAACACCATATTTCTTTGTTGTCAAAGCAGATGGGTGGCTCTTAGACTTGTCAAATTCAGTACCAAGTTCATCACCAAGTCTTCTGCCAACATGAAATGATTGAAATGCCTCAGAAAACTCTTCAGCCGTGACAAATCTATATGGTTGATCTTTGTGTTCCCAGTACTGCTCTTGATCTTTCCTTGATGTCACCTATAACATAATAATTTTCATAGCAAAATTTAAATTGCTATCGTATATTATAGATAAATGAAAATTTGTTCATATAAAAAATGAGAGAGGACAGAATGACACCCACTTCTTGCAAAAAATCTGCCACTCCTTTCCTATTTGGACATTTAAAACCAATTGATTTGAAAAATTCAAGCACGTGCTCCCGGGGACCTTGGTATATAATGTGACTATCAGAGAGTAGAATAATGTCGTCAAAAAGATTGTAAGTCTCTGGTGGCGGCTGCAGGAGTGAGATCACCGCAGTTCCTTTGAGAATGTGGACATATTGCTTCATTGAATTAACAATTTGAAAAGTTGTTGAGCTATCCAAACCAGTAGATATTTCATCCATGAATAAAGCTTTAGTCGGTCCAACCAACATCTCCCCTACATTTATAGATTCCTAATAATCAATTTATTGAGTTAATTAATAACAATTCGTGTTAAGATTGAAATCAGATTAGTTTTACCTGTTGTAAGGCGTTTCTTTTGTCCGCCAGAGATACCTCTTATCATTGCATTTCCCACAACAATATCAGCACATATCTCTAGTCCCAAAACCTACAAATGTATAGCAAAAAAACAAGAGAGACTTCAAATTGTAATTCTAAAATGTAGTTACAGTGACATTAGATGTGAAAGTAAGTATTACTTTACCCTTAGGACATAATCTGTTATCAAATTTTCCTTCTGGCCTTCAGTTGCCACAGCCTGTGAACATTATGAATCAAAATGACTGCCACTTTATCATCAGTAATGTATAAAGTGATGCACCGAGTATAAAAGAAATTTTATATTACTTTCATGTACACATCAATATCTGGATCAGGCTTGATATTTGCATGTTTTTCTCTTCTGGACAATTCTGTTAGCAAGTCTGCAGAATGTCAACAATATTACACGTGGTTAAAACTTTCTAATCTAGGGTTTGTTTGAATTGGCTTGCTTGAACTTATCTACTGAAATGATTACTTGTGAGACTGTTTGGTAGAGTTTATGGAAACAACTTATGACATATCCATAAGTTGCTTTCAGCTTATTTCCATAAGCTCGCCAGGATAGCTTTTGAAAACATCTTATATGAAAACAGTTTGAAAACATGAGCACCTACATGTTTATTTTATACGCGATTAATTAAGCTGTTTATCGAAAGAAAGCCTTAATACTTCAGCTTGTGTTTTCAATAATGAATATAAGCATAAAGAAATCTTGTAGACTAACCATAACGAGGTCCAACTCCGTGGACTCTAGCTGAGAAGGCCAAGGTTTCTCTAACAGTCATTTCTCCAATGTGAAGATCGTTTTGATCCACATAAGCAGCAGTTCTTTGGGGTACAAACTCACTCATCTCACGGCCGTTATAAGTCACCTTTCCAGAAACCTGATCATGAAGCCACACAATATTAGTATTCTAGCTATATATTTAAGATTGGAAACTTGAGATAGAATAGCAAACATAGATATGAGGTGTGTTTATCTTCTCCTTTTAATTTTCTAACCTTCAATTTCTGATCAAGTTTTCCGGCTAAAGCCAACAGGAGTGTCGTTTTTCCAGAACTTGGAGGGCCTAAAAGCAACGTCATTCTGAAGAAAGCAAATTAAATTAAGTTATATTGGTTCAAAAGTCCCTAGAGAAATCAGTGAATAGACCAGTGTTTCTAATGATACCTTGATGGCTTTATTATTCCACTAACATCCCTGAGAATATTTAGATGTTGTTTTCTACTTGGAAGTAGATGAAGAGAGTTCAATAGGCCCTTTAAAATTAAAATGTAAAAGAAATAAACCAAAATGTTTAGTTAGAATCCCCTTCAATAAAAAATCACATAGCACGTCAGTACTATTCTTTAAAGTACTTTACCTCTACTATATTAACCATGAAGTTAGTGAAGGTAGGCAAAGATCTGCTTCCTACACGAGCTTCTGCATTGATATTCAAACGCTCGAATCGAACCTCTATTGTAGGAAGATCAATTCCAACTCTGATTTCATCCAATGAACAAGAAAAGAATGATAAGCATAGAAATCAGCACATCTCTTTTAAAATCACAAGAGAAACAATTTTTTTTTGAATTCGAACCTATCCATTCGATCCTTAAGTTTGAGCAGAAACTTCTCATTGTCCTCTTCAGCAAGTCTAACAAGTCTTTCAAGCAAATCTTTTCTTTCTTGCAACCCAAGCTTCTCTATATCGATCTCGATGGTTCCCCCTTGAAGTGAAGTGAGCAAACCTTTCCTCAAACGTTCAAAAGTAGGAAGTTTCTGAATTGCAGCCCATTTAAGAGCTTCTTCATCATCTTCTTGGTGAAAAGAATTTGAAAAGATCTCAGCAGCATCGCTGTTCCTCCAAATTGATGAACTACTAATCCTGAAACTACCTCCACCCTCCATCCTCACTACCACAGCAATAACAAGAAAACGTTTTATCCTTTATAATACCTCAGTTAAAATCCAGTTTGTCCTAGTAACTAACAACAAATTTGGAGAAAAGGGTATTAAAAAAATCACTGGCTACTTGCTAACTTAATTTCCTTATATAGGGTGCTGTTTTGTGTAGTCAAAAGGACCATTTTCCTTTCTCTTTGGAGTTTGAATGAACGTGAAACAAAAATAAACAATGGTGATGTGTGTCAGTGCGTGTGTCTATATATATATTGAGAGAAAGAGTAACATGGATGCATTGAATTTTCAATGCCGTAAAAGTTAGAGGAACATAGCTCATGTTCAAATTCCATATAGTCTTAGACAAGGTGGCCAACATAAATATGCCGGCTAGATATACATTGCACAAATTACTATTATTTTCCTTTTGACATGCTTTAAGGAAAAGCAGCCTCAAATAAATAATGAACCATCGTAATGCTATAATACTATAATATAATATAATACTATCAGTTTCTTGATAAACTACTTCCGCCCTCCATCATCACCATTCACCACTAGTCAAAATCCAATTGGTCCTAGTACTAACAACAAATTTGGAAAAAATGGTATTAAAAATCATTAGTTATTTGCTAAAGTTGCTTCAGTTTTTTTCTGTTGGTGTTGTTTTCTGCAGCCAAAGTGACCCTTTTCTTTTTCTCCATGTTGGAGTGACATAGCTAATGTTAATATGTTTATATTCCATACAGTTTGAGGAAAGGTGGCCATTTAAATCGTAGAAGTTACGGGGTTGGCAAGGTAACAGAGGAGAGGGGCTTTAGGTCTCTAATTTTCTTGGTAGTATTTAATCCTTGAATTGAGGGTGTCAAATAAATTTAAGTTATTATATAGATATATTTGTGTATCTATCTATGTTATATATAAAGAAAATAATTTTTTTCCAACTCTTTAGGGTTGACTTTTTTCTTTTAAAAAATGCCCTTAATTTTGAATACAAATATCACATGTAACAGATAAATAAGAATAAATTTAAATATTAAAAAAATGTAATAAACACGATAAGAATATATATATGTATGTTTTTTTTTCTTTACCATTTAAAAAGTGTAACAAACTAGATGAGTATATTTATATTTACGTTTTCATTATCTCAATTATACCCTTAAACAACATTTTCTATAATAAAGATCGTTGTTGGTGTTAAAAAAAAAGAATTTAGATTATTTTTTTGTTATATTGTTGATGTCATATGATAAATAATCGTGATTAGTTTGGTTTGTTATAACTTGAAAGTAACAAACATTTATATTTTTGGTTTTAATACAAATAAAAATTTCATAAAAACACCGTTAATAATTTTCAAACGTTAGTGCAATTAAAAGAGCAGAAAGACAGGCACATGAGTGCCCGTCTTTTCGCTAGTTTGTATTAATTTTTTAACTTTCTATAAAGAAAAACGTGCCCATCTTTTCGCTAGTTTGTATTAATTTTTGGCTTAAATATGTGATTAGTCCCTGCACTTTCATCAAATTTTGGCATTGGTCCCTACACTTTTTTGTTTGACATTGGTCCATGCACTTTGTAAAATTTTTGGCTTTGGTCCTTCTGCTAAGTCTCAGTTAAAAACAAAAAAACAAAACTAACGGGGTGCCACGTGAACCAATAATTCAACGCCACGTGGCACACTAAAAGACAAAAATAAATTCCAACTTTTTAATTATTATTTTATTCATTATTTTTTTACGATGTCAAACAAAAAAGAGTGCAGCGACCAATACCAAAATGTAAAAGTGCAGTAAAAAAATAATGAATAAAATAATAATTAAAAAGTTGGAATTTATTTTTGTCTTTTAGTGTGCCATATGACGTTGAATGATTGGTCCACGTGACACACTATTAGTTTTGTGTTTTTTTAACTGAGACTAACAGAAGGACCAAAACCAAAATCTTTAGAAGTACAGGGACCAATGCCAAACAAAAAAAGTACAGGGACCAATACCAAATTTTTTTAACTTCCTATAAGGAAAAACAACTCAAATAAATAATGAATCATTATAGTACTGTAACACTATAACAGTAGTAACATAATACTGACATCATTAATTTTGTCTTGAGAAATTTAAAATGTACTAAACAAAATACGTAATCAATTAATTTGACTTTCTTAGTTAATCCTGTGGTCGTTTTTTTATTTGGTAAAAAGACTAATACAATAGTCTATTTATTTTAAAGAAAATGTCTAGATGCACCGATTAAGGAATCAAATATAATAGTATTTGCATTGAAACTTGTGCAATCTATTTCATTTAAAATTTAAAAAGTGTAATTTTAAACTTAAAACTTTTTTTTTTTCCTTCACTGAGAGGGCAAACACACTGATTAGCACGATCCTTAATTTAAAGAAAAAATGGTTTCATTCAACACATCATTATATATCCTATTTTCAGTATCTTGCTGCCGTGGGGGTAAAGTCGTGTCGTATCTATGGTACAAATACAAAATTGAAATTTTGTCTTTAATTATTGTCAAATGATAATTACATTAATTTTCTAAACATAAGTATTATTTCCCTTTCTCTTTAAAGAATACTTTGTAAAAAAAAAAAAGCTTTTACGAAGTTGCGATTTTGACCTCCTAAGAAAAAAAAACTACAAAACCGTCTCCTAAGTTTTGCAACTGTGGGAGTTTTGGCCCCCCAAAACCAATTTTTGGTAAAAAAAATAAAAAAATAACACGTGGCACCTCACTTAGGGTGCCACGTCAGCGTAGACTGAGTCAAAATTGGCCTTGGGGGCCAAAACTGCCACAGATGCAAAACTTAGGGGGCAATTTTGTAGTTTTCTTCTTAGGGGTCAAAATCGCAACTTGGAGAAAGTTAGAGGGATTTAAGCGAAAAAAAAAAAACTTTAGAACACTTGTTGGCATTTTTCATACCCTCCTCTGTCTCACCGTCACGTTGTTTTGTTGCCTTGCCATCTCGCCATAGCGGTTTCTTAGAAAGTTTTGCTGCCTCACCATTTTAAGTGTTAAAGTTGATGCACAAATGGAAAATGAAATGAAATGAAATGTAGGCAAGGCCCTAATCCTGATGGATTTTGGTAGATAAACTTTGACATTATCCTTCTCCTTTTCGGATTATAGAATCCTGACAATCCATTTGTATGGTTTAAACCCACCTTTTCCCCCTAGTTTTGCATTTAAACATGAAAAAATAACCCTCAAATCCAAACAAACGAAAAAACCCCAAAAACCAACCTACAGTCCTTCATTTTTCATCAAATCCACATCTAATTCATATCATTTGTCAAATTTTGAACATATAAGCAAGAAGCTAGTACACATTTCCTCCATTCTTTTGTTTTCAAGTTGTTTTTTTGTTTTCTTTCTTTCGCACTAGTATTGTTTAGATTTTAAAATATGAAATTGTGTTTCATTTGTTCGAATTTTAGAGTAAAAAAATCACACAGGATTCTTGGTGCATTTCCTGATTTTGTCAAGTTTTCTCAAAGTTATAGAAATGGAGAGACGTGCTGACTGCATTAGGGGGAACAACATCAGCTAAGTAAAGCGTGAAAGGAGACACAGAGCTGAAAGGGGTGAGACCTCTCAAGATCCAAACATGAACACATATTTCGGATTCCAAAATCCAAACAAGGGTTTGTATACTAACCTTTTGGTTTTGTTTGTTCTCTTGCATTTGTTTTTTGTTGCTGGTTTGTTCTCTTTGATGTGCCTATGTCATTTCTGGGAAATTTGATCATAAGGCCTACTTGATGATTTTTACCAAGGTTTAAAAGTATCAGACATTGGCTGCAAGGTCAAGTGTTACTGCGAAATTCTATGGCTTCATTCATTATTACGAGAATTAAGGGTCAAACATCAAACTCAAAGGTTTCTCTGTGATCATTTAAGTGCTCTCTCTCACACACATAATCCAATTCTACACTCATGCAGTATAATGGTAAGGGAAAATTTTATTAACAAGATCAATAAGCAGACATGCTAACAAAGCCCTTGTGAAAATATGCACAAGCATAGGATATTTTTAAAAAACTAAAGATCCTAATTTCATAAGAATAAATAACATATGCAACTGTATAAAAGCCGTATCACATGTCATGTAGACTATCTAATCTCGAGCTATGATACAACATTTAATTAGTAATAAAGAAAATATAATAATGGTTGTGGGATATTTTCTTCTTTATATGGAACTCCTATACAAAAAGTAAAAATCAAATGTTCTCAACGCCTTTGGAAATTAAACATCTTGATTGATATGGCAAAGACTAAAGCAAATGCTATTGGAAATGCAACATTGACAAGAGCAACCACTCCTAGAAAATCATGCTCGAAACCAAAGTAATTTCTCAGAAAACCTTCCATTGTTTGTCTTCCATCACTGGTTTCAATGTTTTGTTTTACATCTCCATATTGTGAAACTACCAATCCATACAAACTCCACGCTATTGGATTTGCCCAACTGTACCATCTCCACCATACTGGAATACTCTGTTAACCATAGCCACCAAGAAAAAATCAGACTATTATTATTGAACATCAGACTATTATTATTGAACTGAAACCTTAAAAACAAAAAATATGAAATTAAAATGCACTAAGAATTTGAGGAAGTAAAAACTTACTGGTCTTGGGACTATGAATCCTGAGAAGAGATTCCATATTGAGTAGAATGCAGAGGAAACTATAATGGATATGTGATTGTTTGGGGTCAAGGCCACCGACATCATCCCATAGTAGGTGTAGTAGAGGAAGGTGAAATACATGAAGAATAGGAGCAACAAAAACTTAACCACAGACCACTCAAAACCAATCATCGTATACACTATAATGCCATAGACCACAGCTTGTACAAAAACATATGGGAGCTCTATTACAACCTGCAATGCAAGATAATTAACTATTTTTTGTTATGTTCATACGATATTAAAATCATCCATCTTGACACAAAATCTATGATGCTCTTTGCTTTTGTTTATAATATTAATTGATTTAGGAGAACATTGCAGCAATCAAACAAAAGAAGAGAATTTAAAATAAGACATGCTTGCCTGCCCAAAAGCATATGGAAAAGCTGAATACATTCCGGCTGCTCTTTCTCTATAAAAGACCGTTCTTTCGACACTAACCACCGGCTGCACTGAATTACAATTCATGACGCCAATTAGGATAACAGCAGCATACATGGATCCCATGGCATTAAAAAGATCTTGCTCCTTTTCACTGCAATAATGAAATGAAATTTTTCAAATTCAAGAGTTTGAAGCCGTAAAACATTTCTAGTTTTCCAATTTGATTTTACATTTTGGAGCCAAGGTCCCAAAACATGCTTCCTAGCAAAACAGCCACGGCGGTTGAGTACAGAAATCTTATGGCATTATATTCAGGATTGCGCCAATAAGACCAATGTTGTTTCCATAAGCAAGCCATACATTGTGTAAAAAAGGATCTGGTGTACTGCGTAGAAAAATAAAGATCTTTCGAACAAGGTGCTGGAGTACCCAATTCTTTGATAAGTGCTTTGTTTATCCTGAAACAATTATAGTAGATTATTTTCCATTTCCATAGTTTGATTAGATTGCGCATACCAGTGAAAATACCTGTATAACTCTGAATTTTTGTACAACTCTGCAAAATCAATCCCCAATTCCACTTCTTTAGATGAATTTGTGACTTCCAACGTCCATGTTGCTGGATTATAACTGTCTTTGATCTTGCTAACACCTTGGATTCCCTTCAAGACAAGTGTATACATTTTGAAATGTTATAAAGAAGATAATAATTTGAAGCATAAAATTGAAATCAATTCCATACTTATCATTGTCTATATATATATATATATATATATAGATTCTACCTACCTCAAAGTGATTGATTAAATTGGTACAATTATGTCCAAGTGGCCCCACATATATCTCTTGCCCTCCTTGCTTAAGTAGCAAAAGCTGCATTTCATTATGAGAATATTTTTAGAAACTTGATATATTATAATGGAAGAGAACAAACAATTTTTTTTTTAATTTCTTGAGTTTTCAACTTTTTATTTTTCACCTCATCAAAAGATTCAAATATATCAATGCTAGGCTGGTGGATGGTACAAACAACTGTTCTTCCAGTGTCTACTGTGTTTCTAACTGTTCTCATCACAACTGCTGCAGCCCTTGCATCTAGCCCAGAAGTTGGCTCATCCATGAATATTATTGAAGGATTAGCTACCAATTCAACTGCAACAGTTAGCCTTTTGCACTGCTCTGTCGAGAGACCGCTAATACCAGGAAGTCCTACTAATGCATTTCGCAGTGGTTTCAGTTCCACAAGTTCCATGACTTCCTCAATGAACATCTTCAAGCATAAGTCATTTTCAAACTTAGCAGCATTGATAAAACAATGAAGTTTTCATTGCAAAATCTCAAGTGATTAAAATACTAACCTTTCTGGTTTCAGCATTGATGTCTGGGGACAACCGGAGCCATGCTGAATAGAGCAAAGATTCATAGACAGTAACATAAGGAGAATGGATATCAGTTTGCTCACAGTATCCAGAAATTCTTGCAAAAGTTTCTTGCTTTTTTGGATAGCCGGAAATTGTGATGTTCCCACCAATATATCCACCGGTTTTTCTACCAGAAAGCACATCCATCAGAGTTGTTTTTCCAGCACCGGTGATGCCCATCAGAGCAGTGAGAACACCTGGTCTGAAAGCTCCACTTACACCCTTCAAAAGAACTAACTTATCCTCAAGAACGCCTCGGTTTCTCATTTCCTGCAAATGCAGTCCAAGTAGTTGATAACATCTACTTCACAACAATGGTTTGAAAGTTCAATATGGTAATTTTTTCCAATTTATTTTGGGATTCAATTCGTAAACATCATTCGCTTAAAACATTTTATACTATCAATCAATTATAACTGTCAGATCATTAGAAATATTTAACTTTAATTATAACTGTTAGAAAATAAAGTATTGAGCTTAAGTCTTTGGACCTTTATATTACTAAGTTAGCAGCCCATTAGGTTTTTAATATATATTCGCTTAAGTTAGCATCCCGTTAGGATTTATATATATGTTCTCTTGTAACCTTTTGTAATGTCAAGCTAATGCTATTCTATGAAACCCTTGCCTCCATTGTCGTTCCCATTCTCTCTTTATTTATTTTGCATTCTTTCTTTATTTTGTAGCTGTATTGTTAACAATAACTATTCCTAAAATCACACATGTAATTGAGTGTGATTTGATTTTTACACTGACAGTGTATCAAAATTTAACTTTTTATTCATTTGGTTTCTACATTACCTGTGGCATGTCGACACAATATGTAACTTCATCAAAGGTTATAGAATGTGGTTCAAAAGGAAGAACCATTCCCTTTTTCCCACTATGATTTGTTTCTGCAACAACTATTTGTTGTCTACTGGATAAAGTACTAGGAGAGATGCTTCCACTTCTACTTTCTCCTTTTTTCACTGTGAAGTAGCTCCAATGTTATCCATAAGGTGTTATGTGAATTGAAAATAAAAAATTGCTCATCTAGACTCTTAAGGTGTGTTTGATTTGATCTGCTAAAAAATGAAGGACTGGACAACAAGAAACCGTATAAGACCGAAAATCATTCAATGCCGTCAAAGTTTGTGGTGTGTTGCTCTATTCAATACTTCATGTTTAGCAAATCAAACACACCCTTAGATTTTATACTGGGCCTAATTCATCCTTACAAAACTGGCTTGTAAGATTAGGGACTAAATCCAACCCTTTAAACCCAACACAATGAAGATGTTGGAGGTTGCAATGAAGGAAACTCAAATGCCGCAATTAGGCGACTAGGTGCGGACCGCAATAAAGGCGAAATTACCAACATACTCCCTCCTTCCCAATTTATAAGCAATAAACACCAATTCACATTATGGAGAAAATAGTAAGGAGAACAAATTGAATGCAATTTACATTTAATTTTACTTTGAAAAAGATGATTTTTTTGAAACAACACAATAATAGCATAAAAGTTGGTCTTTTTTGCTTATATTTTGGGACAAAGAAAATGAGATTTTTTTTGTTTATAATTTGGGACGAAGGGAGTATACCTTACTCAATTGTCGGTAGTTATGAGATGAAAGTACCTTTACCTGAGAGCTTTGAAAAACTATCCTTTATGAATTTCAATACATTAGTTCTTTTTCGGCTACCACCAATTTGCTCATTGCTTTGAGATTCATCTGGTATAACAGTTTGATGCTTCCCAAGTGCTACATGATCAATTTTGTAGATTATCAGTACGCGAACTGTAGTCTCATCTGTTTTATCATACATCTAAGGCGAAGATACTCACGATTCAAGAAGGTGAGAGCAAGGATATATCCAAAGTTGAAAAGTAATGTATATCCAATCAAAGCACCAACACATATCCAGTACCAATATGTCTCAGTAAAGAAACTGCGAGATTTCAAAACTTCAACTCCTAGTGATTCGGTTGAGTTAGGAAGAACCTTTCAAAAGAAAACATATTAAAATCATCAGACTATTTTATATTTTTTGATGAGTAAGAATTAAATTCGGTACTCTGGAGTTTACAACACTCACACACACAACGCACCAAGCACTTGCACCAGACCTCGGTGGTACACCAGATTATTTATATGATAATGAAGTCATAGAAAATGAACATATAAAATGGTAAAAGAAAGCTTACATGTTTCCATTTATTCCCAAGGAACTCATTATTTACCATGGCATTTTGTCCATACATCAAAGGTGATATCCAGAATCCCCATATCCACCATTTTTTTATACCGTCTAAGAGCATAAAGCAAAGAAAAGAGAGAACTCTTAGTATAGAACATAGTGAGACAAACACTGTGATTGTTTATTTGTTTTGTATCCGTAATTATAGTACCTTTTGATAGAACAAAACCACTCATTGAAAAGAGGATGGCAATTGCAAATGATGCGAATGTTAGAGCCACTGTCATGTCCCTCCCAACTGCTGCAATGAATCTGAACAATGCAGCAGCCATCTGGTGTACTAGTACAAGAATAAGATACTGTCTGAAAAATCTGCATTAGGAGTATATAGACAAATGCATATCATTATTTGTTTAATAGGATAAGAATAGACAATGATATATGGGAAAAATAATATATCAAGGGCTAGATTGTATTGACTTATTTGAGTTTATCTACTGACATAAACACATACGAGAGACTCTTTGGAAGCGCTTATGAAAACAATTTGACTTTTATTTATTTAATCTTTTATTGTAGAAATAGCTTATACATTAGCGCTTATGCTTTAAGTGCTTAATTAAACTGTTTATGCATACTGGGCACAAATGACAAGTACACTTGGGACTTACAAACACATATGACCCTTACCTTCCAATATATGGATCAAAACCAATGACATAGTAAGTGAGAAATACCCAAACAGCCACTTCAACACAAGTGAAGGGGATTTTTAGGATCCATGCAGGAAGAGCATATGCCCATGGAGGGAAAAAGAGGTACCCTCTTTGCTTGTAGAAAACAGGAAGCCTTGAAACTACCATGGAAAGTTCAGCCATTCCAATAAACATGATCACAACAACGCCAAAGAACAATGCACCTACATATATACCTCCATGGGCCACTGAATCTTTTCGCATTTCAGTTCGGAGGAAGACGGTCATGGCTATCATTGCCATTACAGCAAGCTAAAACGAGAAGGAAGTCATCAGTAATGGATTTTAATATTGTATTATATGATATTTAACGTGATCCATACACCAAAAATGTCCTACATTACTTGGGGATAGAGGGCATACACAATTCCCAAATTTGATATTCTCTTGATGAACAAGCTTGCTGTATATAGTATAAATAAATAAAACAATACAACAGACTTGAGGTCGGAACATAATGTTAAAAATGAAAATGTCTCATTTCCAAACTTACTTGGCAAAGCTGAAAGATGTAGACAAATGAATTGCGCTTCATAAGTAAATATTCTCTTGATGAGCAAGCTTTTAACAGTTCAAATTTTCCAACTCCATATTTCTTTGTTGTCAAAGCGGCTGGGTGGCTCTTAGACTTGTCAAACTCAGTACCAAGTTCATCACCAAGTCTTCTGCAAACATGAAATGATTGAAATGCTTCAGAAAACTCTTCAGCTGTGACAAATCTATATGGTTGATCTTTGTGTTCCCAGTACTGCTCTTGATCTTTCCTTGATGTCACCTATAACATAATAATTTTCATAGCAAAATTTAAATTGCTATCGTATATTATAGATAAATGAAAATTTGTTTATATAAAAAATGAGAGAGGACACAATGACACTCACTTCTTGCAAAAAATCTGCCACTCCTTTCCTATTTGGACATTTAAAACCAATTGATTCGAAAAATTCAAGCACGTGTTCCCGAGGACCTTGGTATATAATGTGACTATCAGAGAGTAGAATAATGTCGTCAAATAGATTGTAAGTTTCTGGTGGCGGCTGAAGGAGTGAGATCACCGCAGTTCCTTTGAGAATGTGGACATATTGCTTCATTGAATTCACAATTTGAAAAGTTGTTGAGCTATCCAAACCATTAGATATTTCATCCATGAATAAAGCTTTAGTCGGTCCAACCAACATCTCCCCTACATTTATAGATTCCTAATAATCAGTTTATTGAGGTAATTAATCACAAGCATGTTAGATTTAAATCAGATTTGTTTTACCTGTTGTAAGGCGTTTCTTTTGTCCACCAGAGACACCTCTTATCATTGCATTTCCCACAACAGTATCAGCACATATCTCTAGTCCCAAAACCTACAAATGTATAGCAAAGAAACAAGAGAGACTTCAAAATATAATATTACAACGTAGTTATGGTGACATTAGACATGAAAGTATAAATTACTTTACCCTTAGAACATAATCTGTTATCAAATTTTCCTTCTGGCCTTCAATTGCTACAACCTGTGAGCATTATGAATCAAAATGACAGCCACTTTAATATCAGTAATATATATCTGTATGGAAAATAAATAAATGATCCACTGAGTAGAGAAGAAATTTTATATTACTTTCATGTACACATCAATATCTGGATCAGGCTTGATATTTGCATCTTTTTCTCTTCTGGACAATTCTGCTAGCAAGTCTGCAGAATGTCAACAATATTACACATGGTCAAAACTTTCTAATTTAGGGCTTGTTTGAACTTATCTACTAGAATAAGTACTCGTGAGACTGTTTGGTAGAGTTTATGGAAACAATTTATGACATGTCCATAAGTTTCATTCAGCTTATTTCCATAAGGTCGCCAGGATAGCTTTTGAAAACAGTTTGACTTTATCTTTTGTTACTGAAATAGCTTATACTTAATCGATTACATGCTAAGCTTATTTTTTACAATATTAAACGTTTATTTTATAAGCGATTAATTAAGTTGTTTATCGAGAGAAAGCCTTAATACTTCAGCTTGTGTATTCAATAATGAATATAGGCATAAATAAATCTTGTAGACCAACCATATTGAGGTCCAACTCCTTGGACTCTTGCTGAGAAGGCCAATGTTTCTCTAACAGTCAATTCTCCAATGTGAAGATCATTTTGATCCACATAAGCAGCAGTTCTTTGGGGGACAAATTCACTCATCTCATGACCATTATAAGTCACCCTTCCAGAAAACTGATCATGAAGTCAAGTCACACTATATTAGCATTTTAGCTATAGATCTATAATTGGAAACTAGAGATAAAATAGAAAACAAAGATAAGTGATGGGTTTATCTTCTTATTAATGTTCTAACCTTCAATTTCTGATCAAGTTTCCCAGCCAAAGCCAATAGGAGTGTCGTTTTTCCAGAATTCGGAGGGCCCAAAAGCAACGTCATTCTGAAGAAAAAAAATGCATATTGAAATAAGTATATTTGTTCGAAAGGTGCTTAGAGAAATCAATGAATGGAACAGTAAATGTATTGATACCTTGAAGGCTTTATTATTCCACTAACATCCTTGAGAATATTTAGATGTTGTTTTCTACTTGGAAGTATATGAAGAGAGTTCAATAGACTCTTCAAAGTTAATTAAAATGTAAAAAAAAAAAAGAAACCAAAATATTTAGTTAGAATCCCCTTCAATATAAAAAATCACATAGCCAGTTAGTACTATTTTCAAATTTTAGTACTTTACCTCTACTATATTAACCATGAAGTTAGTGAAGGTAGGCAAAGATCTACTTCCTACACGAGCTTCTGCTTTTATATTCAAATGCTCGAATCGAACCTCTATGGTAGGAAGATCAATTCCAACTCTGATTTCATCCAATGAACAAGAAAAGAATGATAAGCAAAGAAATCAGTGTATTTTAAAAGCACTCTTTTAACATCCCCTGAAGAACAATTTTTTTTTAATTTGAACCTGTCCATACGATCCTTAAGTTTGAGCAGAAACTTCTCATTGTCCTCTTCAGCAAGTCTAACAAGTCTTTCAAGCAAATCTTTTCTTACTTGCAACCCAAGCTTCTCTATATCGATCTCGATGGCACCCCCTTGAAGTGAACTGAGCAAACCTTTCCTCAAACGTTCAAAAGTAGGAAGATTCTGAATTGCAGCCCATTTAAGAGCTTCTTCATCATCTTCTTGGTGAAAAGAATTTGAAAAGATCTCAGCTGCTTCACTGTTCCTACATATTGATGAACTACTAATCCTGAAACTACCCCCACCCTCCATCATCACCACTAGTCAAAATCCAATTGGTCCTAGTAACTAATAACAAATTTGAAGAAAATGGTATTAAAAATCATTAGCTATTTGCTAAAGTTGCTTCAGTTTATTTCTGTTGGTGTTGTTTTCTGCAGTCAAAATGACTCTTTTCCTTTTTTACATGTCTGAGTGACATAGCTAATGTTCATATGTTTTTTGTTCCGTACTGTTGGTAACAATATAATAGTAGACTAGCAGTATACACCCTCCGTCCCATAATAGTTGAGTTATTTGTAAAAAAAATTGTCCCATTTCACTTTTCAATATAACATTAATTATTTTTTTCCAATTATAACTCTAATTAATACTACTTTCACCACTTCCAATTCAATATATTTTACTTTACATTTATGATAAAGAAGAATACACTAATACTTGACAAAGACATCCAAAACTATTGTTTTCTCTCTTTCATGTATACACTTTTCTTAATTTGTGTGAAATAGTCAACTGACTTAGTTAAACTGGGACAGAGGGAGTGCCAGTTTTAGGAAAAACAATGGTCTAATTACCTAACTGACATCAATGATTATGTCTTGAGAAGCTTAAAATACAAAACAAAATATGCAACCACTTAAGTTGACTTTCTTAGATGCTGCTTGTGTTAGTCCAATAGTTTTTTTGGTACAAAAACCAATAGACATAGTCTTTTTATTTTAAGAAAAAAATAAGGTATAAGTGCACACGTAATAATAATAAAAAATAAAAAATGCATTGGTTTCCTTCATATGGTTTCACTCAGCAGATCTTGTCTATTATATTTTGTTAGGTTCTCGTTAACAAGTGCCCTTAAGACATTAGTTAAGGTAACTAAAATTAGTAGCTTTACATTGGAAATAACAATTTGTAAACCTTTTACAAATTGACTTGACCACTTTTCATCACTTTCCAACACATAATTTCTATTTTTGTTCCTTTATCCAATGCTCCAAGAGCACTCTTTAACGTTTCTTTTTTAAAGGATAAAACTTACACACATTTATATAGATGCTTTTCATAAGATTTGTTAATTTTTAAATTTAGATCTAATGTAGAATTTCAATATCTTTCTCTATCAATGAGATTTCAATATCTTGCTGCTGTGGGGGGAAAATCATGCCGTATCTAAGGAACATGAAAAGAAAAGAAAAAAACAAATGTAATGCTAAGCAGTACTTTAAGAAATCCATAATAGAAAATTATATCTTAAAAATACAAATAAATTATTCTCAAATAATAATAATATAATTTTTTTTATACAGAAATTACTTTTTTTGTTTCATTAAAATATATCCTTAGGCACACATTTTCCAAAAAAAAAATCAAGATTTTGTTTAGTCCTGCTAAGATGTACATGGTGGCAATTAAAAATTCAATTGTTGGGATTAAATATGTGAAAATCAAATTATTTTCAAGTCTAGGATTTAGTATTACAGGAAGAGCATAAATTTTGAAGGATCAGGTTGCTTCTGTCGAATCTTCTAAGAAAGAAGCTCATTCATGCAGTAGCTATTACAAATGACTAATTAAATATCGTGAAAGAGAGTGTTGTAATAATTTCTCTTATTCCTCAAGTCTTTTGAAATCTTATGAATCTATAAAGTGATTTCAAATCCTTCGTTAAAATCTTGCAGAGTCTTTTAAAATCTACTGAGACTTTTTTAAACAAAAACTCTATCTCATATATCAGCTCAAGATCAATGGGCAGACATGCTAACAAAGCCCTTGTTTACAAAAAATATGCTCATTATCCAACCTTGTGAAAATATGCTCATGATCTTTTTAAAAAACTAAATATCCTAATTTCATAAGGACAAATAACATATTTAATCGTATAACAGCCGTATCAAATGTCACTTAGACTATCCAATCTCGAGCTATGATACAATGGTGGTTGTGGGATATTTTCTTTATATGGAATTCCTATACAAAATATAAAAATTGAATGTTCTTAACGCCTTTGGAAACTAAACATCTTAATTGAAATGGCAAAAACCAAAGCAAAAACTATTGGAAATGCAACATTGACAAGAGCAACCACTCCTAGAAAATCATGCTTGAAACCAAAGTAATTTCTCAAAAATTCTTCCACTGTTTTTTGGCTTCCATCACTAGATTCAATGATGTGTTTTACATCTCCATATTGTGAAGCCACCAATCCATACAAATTCCAAGCCACTGGATTGGCCCAACTGTACCACCTCCACCACACTGGAATACTCTGTTAGCCAAAGCCACCAAGAAAAATTTGTACTATTAGCTATACGCTACTATCACTATGCTTAAAAAAGCATGAAATTTATAATAAAACATTGGGAAAGGAAAGCTATAATTAATTAACAGTGACACTAGTTACTACTTTTACAACCATCTCCATCTGTTCCTTGAAGTTACAAGGTCATACTCTTACTACTGAACTGACACCTTAGTGACAAAAAACGTGAAAAAAAAATGCACTAAGAATTGAGGAAGTAAAATCTTACTGGTCTAGGGACTATAAATCCTGAGAAGAGATTCCATATTGAGTAGAATGCAGAGGAAACAATAATGGAAACGTGAATGTTTGGGGTCATGGCCACTGACATCATGCCATAGTAGGTGCAGCAGATGAAAGCGAAAAACAAGAAGAATATGCACCACAAAACTTTAACCACAGACCACTCAAAACCAATCATAGTATACACTATAATGCCATAGACCACAGATTGTATAAAAACATATGGGAGCTCAATTACAACCTGCAATGCAAGAGAATTTTAAAAGAACAAAGATAAATTACTTACACATGATGAAGTAAATAAAAGAAAGTGGTGTTAACTCTTCCTAATAACCTTTGAAATTACTAAATGATTAAATTATTAACTATTTTTTGGTATTTTTTTTTAAGATATTGCAGTTGAGTTGTTTTATAAATGGTTGGGTTGAGATATACTTGCCTGAGCAAAAGCATATGGAAAAGCTGAGTACATTCCGGCTGCTCTTTCTCTATAAAAGACCGTTCTTTCAACACCAACCACTGGCTGCACTGAATTACCATTCTTGACGCCAATTAGGATAACAGCAGCATACATGGACCCAATGGCATTAAAAAGATCTTGCTCTTTTTCACTGCGATAATGAAATAAAATTTTACAAACTAAAGTTTTGAAGCCATAAAAAATTTCTAGTTTTCCAATTTGATAATTACATGTTGGAGCCAAGGTTCCAAAACATGCTTCCAAGCAAAACAGCCACGGCGGTTGAGTACAGAAATTTAATAGCATTATACTCAGGATTGCGCCAATAAGACCAATGTTGTTTCCATACGCAAGCCATGCATTGTGTAAAAAAGGATCTCGAGTACTGTGAAGGAAAATAGAGATCTTTTGTACAAGGTGCTGGAGCACTCAGTTCTTTGATAAGTGCTTTGTTTCTCCTGAAACAGTTATAGTAGATTATTTTCTAGTTCTATAGCTTGATTTCATTTCATACAAGTAAAAATACCTGTTAAACTCTGAGTTTTTGTACAACTCTGCAAAATCAATCCCCAATTCTATTTCTTTAGATGAAGTTGTGATTTCCAACATCCACGTTGCTGGATTGTAACCGTCTTTAATCTTCTTAACACCTTGGATTCCCTTCAAGACAAGTGTGTACATTTTGAAATGCTTACAAGATAATAATTTAAAGCATAAAAATGAAATCAAAATTCCATACTTTATATATATATATATATATTTTACCAACCTCAAAGTAATTGATTAAATTGGAAGAATTATGTCCAAGTGGCCCAACATATATCTCTTGCCCTCCTTGCTTAAGTAGAAAAAGCTGCATTTCATTATAAGAAAAATATTAGAAACTTGGTAAATTTTAATGAAAGAGAATAAACAAAATATTCTTGAGTTTTCAACTTTTTGTTTTACACCTCATCAAAGGATTCAAATATATCAATGCTAGGCTGGTGGATTGTACAAACAACCGTTCTTCCGGTGTCTACAGTGTTTCTAACTGTTCTCATCACAACTGCTGCAGCCCTTGCATCTAGCCCAGAAGTTGGCTCATCCATGAATATTATTGAAGGATTAGCAACCAACTCAACTGCAATAGTCAGCCTCTTGCGCTGCTCCGTTGAGAGACCGCTAACACCAGGTAGTCCTACTAATGCGTTCCGCAGTGGTTTCAATTCCACAAGTTCCATGACTTCCTCAATGAACATCTTCAAGCATAAGTCATTTTCAAACTTAAACTTAATAATTCCAATTAATGGTAAAATCTCAAGCGATTAAAATACTAACCTTTCTGGTTTCAGCATTGATGTCTGGGGACAATCGGAGCCATGCTGAATAGAGCAAAGATTCATAGACAGTAACATAAGGGGAATGGATATCAGTTTGCTCACAGTATCCAGAAATCCTTGCAAAGGTTTCTTGCTTCTTTTGATATCCAGATATTGTGATGTTACAATCAATATATCCACCAGTTTTTCTACCAGAAAGCACATCCATCAGAGTTGTTTTGCCAGCACCGGTGACTCCCATCAGAGCAGTGAGAACACCTGGTCTGAAAGCTCCACTAACACCCTTCAAAAGAACTAACTTATCCTCAAGAACGCCTCGGTTTCTCATTTCCTGCAAGTCCCGTCCACATATTGGATTATATATACTTCACAATAATGTTTTGGAAGTTCAATATGATATTTTTTTCCAATTTATTTTTGAATTTAATTCGTATACATTATTAGTATAATTTTTTTTATACTATCAATCAATTATAATGTCGGATCATTATAAACATTTGACTTTAATTATTACTAATTTTAAAGTCACACTTGTGATTGACTGTGATTTGCTTTTTACACTGACAGTTTATCAAAATTTAACTCTTTATTTATTAGGTTTCTACATTACCTGTGGCATGTCTACAGAATATGTAACTTCATCAAAGGTGATTGAATGTGGTTCAAATGGAAGAACCATTCCTCTTTTCCTATTATGATTTGTCTGTGCGGCAACTTTTTCTTGTATACTGGATGAAGTTTTAGGAGATATGCTTCCACTTCTACTTTCTCCATTTCTCACTGTGAAGCAGCTCCAAAGTTATCCATAAGGTGTTATGTGAATTGAAAATCAACAATTACTGATATAGACAATACTACATTTTCAGTAATGAGATGAAAGTACCTTTATTTGAGAGCTGCAAAAAACTGTCCTTTATGAATTTAAATACATTAGTTCTTTTTCGGCTACCACCAATTTGCTCATTGCTTTGAGATTCATCTGCTATAACAGTTTGATGCCTCCCAAGTGCTGCATGATCAATTTAGTAGAACATCAGTACATGAACTGTATTCTGATCTGTTTAATTATACATCTAAGGTGAAGATACTCACGTTTCAAGAAGGTGAGAGCAAGGATATATCCAAAGTTGAAAAGTAATGTATATCCAATCAAAGCACCAACACATATCCAGTACCAATATGTCTCGGTAAAGAAACTGCGAGATTTCAAAACTTCAACTCCTAGTGATTCGGTTGAGTTAGGAAGAGCCTTTAATAAGAAAACATATCAAAATTATCAGATTATTTATATTTTTTGACGATTAGAATCAAATTCGGTACTTCGGAGCTTACAACACTCACGCATTGCGCACCAACCACTTGTACCATACCATACCTCGATGGTACATCAGATTATTTATATGATAAGTCATGCAAAATGATCATATAAAATAGTAAAAAGAACTTACATGCTTCCATTTATTCCCAAGGAACTCATTATTTACCATGGCATTTTGTGCATACATCATAGGTGATATCCAAAATCCCCATATCCACCATTTTTTTATACTGTCTGTGACCATATAGCAAAGAAAAGAGAGTAAACCTCTAAGGATAGAACATAGTAAAACAAACACTATGCTTGTTTATTTATTTAGTATCCATAATAGTACCTTTTGATAGGACAAAACCACTCATTGAAAAAAGGATGACAAGTGTAAATGATCCAAGTGTTAGAGCCACATTCATGTCCCTCCCAACTGCTGCAATGAATCTGAATAATGCAGTAGCCATCTGGTGTACCAGTACAAGAATGAGGTATTGTTTGAAAAATCTGCATTAGGAATTATATAGACAAATGCATATCTTTATTTGTTTAGTAGGAAAAGAATAGACAATGATATAAGGGAAAAAACAAATATCAAGGGTTTGTTTAAATTGGTTTATTTGAGTTTATCTATTTAAATAAACACATGCAAGACTGTTTTGAAGAGTTAATAGAAACAATTTATGACATGTCCATAAGCTGTTTCCAGTTTATTTTGATAAGCTCTCAAGGATAACTTATATGAAAACAATTTGACTTTTATTTAAGCTTTTATTATAGAAATAGCTTATACATAAGCGCTTATGCTCAAACCAGGGAAAATTCACAAGTACACTTGGGACTTGAAAATATATCACTCTTACCTTCCAATATATGGATCAAAACCAATTACATAGTAAGTGAGGAATACCCAAACAGCCACTTCCACACAAGTCAAGGGGATTTTTAGGATCCATGCAGGAAGAGCATATGCCCATGGAGTGAAAAAGAGGTATCCCCTGTGCTTGTAGAAAACAGGAAGCCTTGAAACTACCATGGAAAGTTCAGCCAATCCATTGAACATGATCACATTAACACCAAAGAACAATGCACCTACATATAAACCTCCGTGAGCGACTGATTCTCTTTGCATCTCAGTCCGAAGGAAGATGGTCATGGCTATCATTGCCATTACAGCTACCTAAAAGTAGAGGGAAGTCATCAGTAATTGATTCGAATATATAATATGTTCCATCCATAAAAAAAAAATGTCCCGAATTACTTGGGGATAGAGGGTCAGCCTACCGAGGCTCCTTTCAACTAAAGGAAAAAATGTGAGAGCTTACACAATTCCCAAAGCAGATAATACCTCAAAAACAATACAACAGACTTGAGGTCGGAACATAATGTTAAAAATGTTAAAATGAGAACGAAAAATTTCCAAGCTTACTTGGCCAAGCTTGAAGATGTAGACAAACGAGTTGCGCTTCATAAGTAAATATTCTCTTGATGAGCAAGCTTTATACATTTCCCACTTTCCTACTCCATACTTCTTGATTGTCAAGGCAGCTGGGTGGCTCTTAGACTTGTCAAATTCAGTACCAAGTTCATCACCAAGTCTTCTGCCAACATGAAATGATTGAAATGCCTCAGAAAACTCTTCAGCTGTGACAAATCTATAAGATTGATCTTTGTGTTCCCAGTACTGCTCTTGATCTTTCTTTGATGTCACCTGTGATAACATAGTAGTTTTCATAGCAAAAATTAAATTGTTATTGCATAGTATAAATTATAAACCTTAATTTTCTATGAAAACAATAATGAGAGATGACACAATAACACCCACTTCTTGCAAAAAATCTGCAACTCCTTTCCTGTTAGGACATTTAAAACCGATTGATTCGAAAAATTCAAGCACGTGTTCACGGGGACCTTGGTATATAATGTGACTATCAGAGAGTAGAATAATGTCGTCAAAAAGATTGTAAGTCTCTGGTGGCGGCTGAAGGAGGGAGATAACGGCGGTTCCTTTGAGAATGTGTACATCTTGCTTCATTGAATTGACAATTTGAAAAGTTGTTGAGCTATCCAAGCCAGTAGATATTTCATCCATGAAGAGAGTTTTAGTCGGTCCAACCAACATCTCCCCTACATTTATAGATTTCTAATAATAAATTTATTGAGGTGATTAATCACAATGCTCTCTAAGATTTAAATCAGATTTGTTTTACCTGTTGTAAGGCGTTTCTTTTGTCCACCAGAGATACCTCTTAACATTGCATTTCCCACAACAGTATCAGCACATATCTCTAGTCCCAAAACCTACAAATGTATAGCAAAGAAACAAGAGAGACTTCAAAACATAATATTACAATGTAGTTATGGTGACATTAGATATGAAAGTATAAATTACTTTACCCTTAGGACATAATCTGTTATCAAATTTGCCTTCTGGCCTGCATTTGCTACAGCCTGTGAGCATTATGAATAAAAAATGACAACCACTTTGTTATCAGTAATATATATCTGTATGGAAAATAAATAAATGATCCACTTTTATATTACTTTCATGTACACATCAAGATCTGGATCAGGCTTGATATTTGCATGTTTTTCTCTTCTGGATAATTCTGCTAGCAAGTCTGCACAATGTCAACAATATTATACGGGGTCAAAACTTTCTAATTTAGGGCTTGTTTGGATTGGCTTTTTTGAACTTATCTATTGGAATAAGTACTCGTGAGACTGTTTGGTACAGTTTATGGAAACGACCTATGACATGTCCGTGAGTTTCTTTCAGCCTATTAACGTAAGCTCTTCAAGATAGCTTGTGAAAATAGCTTATGCTTATATGAAAATTGTTTGATTCTTTTTTATCTTTTGTTATTGAAATAGCATATACATGAGCACTTATATGAGTTTTTTTCTTTCTTTCTTTTTACAATAATAAGTGTTTATGTTATAAGCGATTAATTAAGCTGTTTATCCAAACAAGGCCTTAATACTTCAGCTTGTCTATTCAATAAAAAAATATAAGCAAAAAGAAATCTTGTAGACTAACTAACCATAACGAGGTCCAACTCCTTGGACCCTTGCCGAGAAGGCCAAGGTTTCTCTAACAGTTAATTCTCCAATGTGAAGATCATTTTGATCCACATAAGCAGCAGTTCTTTGGGGGACAAATTCACTCATCTCATGACCATTATAAGTCACCCTTCCAGAAAACTGATCATGAAGTTGAGTCACACTATATTAGCATTTTAGCTATAGATCTAATTAGGTTGGAAACTATAGATAAAATAGAAAACATAGATAAGAGAAAGGTGTGTTCAGCTTCGTTTTAATGTTCTAACCTTCAATTTTGGATCAAGTTTTCCGGCCAAAGCCAACAGGAGTGTCGTTTTTCCAGAACTTGGAGGGCCCAAAAGCAATGTCATTCTGAAGAAAATAAAAAGCAAATTCAAACAAGTTATATTGGGTCAAAAGGTCCCAAGAGAAATCAATGAACAATATAGTATTTGTATTGATACCTGGAAGGCTTTATTATTCCACTGACCTCCCTGAGAATATTTAGATGTTGTTTTCTACTTGGAAGCACATGAAGAGAGTTCAGTAGACCCTTCAAAATTAAAATGTAAGAGAAAGAAACCAAAATGTTTAGTTAGAATACCCTTCAAAAAAAAATCACAAAGCAAGTTAGTACTTTACCTCTATTATATTAACCACAAAGTTAGCGAAGGTAGGCAAAGATCTGCTTCCTACACGAGCTTCTGCTTCGATATTCAAACGCTCAAATCGAACCTCTATCGTAGGAAGATCAATTCCAACTCTGATATCATCCAATGAACAAGAAAAGAATGGTTAACAAAGAAATCAGTGTATTTTAAAAGCATCTCTTTTAAAATCACAAGAGGGACAAAAGAAAATTGAATTTGAACCTGTCCATTCGATCCTTAAGTTTGAGCAGAAACTTCTCATTGTCCTCTTCAGCAAGTCTAACAAGTCTTTCAAGCAAATCTTTTCTTTCTTGCAACCCAAGCTTCTCAATATCGGTCTCAGTGGCTTTCCCTTGAAGTGAAGTGAGCAAACCTTTCCTCAAACGTTCAAAAGTAGGAAGTTTCTGAATTGCAGCCCATTTAAGAGCTTCTTCATCATCTTCATGGTGGAAAGAATTTGAAAAGATCTCAACAGCATCACTGTTCCTCCAAATTGATGAACTACTAATCCTGAAACTACCTCCACCCTCCATCAATAACAAGAAAAAGTTTTATCCTTTACAATACCCCAGTTAAAATCTCATATTAGTCCTAGTAACTAACAACAAAATTGGAGAAAAGGGTATTCAAAATCATTTGCTATATGCTAACTACTAATCCTTAAAATACCTCCACCCTCCATCATCACTACTAATTAATGTTCATATCCTTATGCTTCATACAGTTTGAGGAAAGGTGGCTACGAACATGCCAGATCTACATTGTAATACATATTATTATTAATTATTTTTACTTTGTATAAGGAAAAACAATCTCAAATAAATAATGAATCATCACAGTACTGTAACACTATAATAGTATCAGTCTTAGGATAAATAATGGCCTAATTGTCTAACTGAGATCACTGATTTTGTCTTGAGAAGTTTAAAATACTAAACAAAATACAATAGACCAATTAAGTTGACTCTCCTAGATGCTGCTTGTGTTAGTCCAATGGTCTTTTTTTTATTTGGTACAAAGACCAAGACAATAGTCTTTTTATTTTAAGAAAAAATGGTATAAATGCACGTGTAATAATAATTAAAGAAAAATTGCATACTCCAACTCATGGTTGGTTTTCTTCATTTATGATTTCATTCAACAAATCACTGTCTATTAGTATATTTTTTAAGCACAAAACTTAGGTGCTTTTTCTATGGCTTTTAACTTCAAATGTAGTTACAACAAACTTTGGGGAAATAATTGAAAGTTAAGTTAAGAACCATACAAAAAGTCCTTTTTGAAAGTTTTGTCTTTTCTCACTAGCATGAGTTTCAATATCTTTATCTACCATTTGAGATTTCAATATCTTGAGTCGCATCTATGCAACATGAAAAGGGAAAAAAAAAGAAGTAAGGCTATCAAGTACCTTAAAAAATCCGTAATAATTTTTTCTCTTAGAAATACAAATCAAATTATTGTCAAAGTAATAGTTACGTAATTTTTCTATGCATAAGTTTCTTTTTTTTCTTTTTCTTTAAAGAATGTTTTAGGACATTTGTTAGCATTTTTCATTACCTTTCTGCCTCACCGTCACGTTGACTTGCTGCTTCACCATCTCACCATTGTGGTGTGTCCTCTATACATCAAGTGAACGCGAAGTAGCAAAGAATGCATGTTGTACAGAGGAATGCAAGTAGGGGAGTTCATTAGGGATGAGATTTTATTACGTAAGTTTGTTTTACTTTCAACATACTAAAAGATATAACCTGTTACCTTTTTACGTTATTAGATTCCTACACTGGTCTTTTCTACTCCGTTATTCATTTTGGATTGTGTATTTTGAATTTCAGCCTCCCTGATGGCTTTTGGTTCATGCATATGAGATATACTGCATCCACTTCCAAATTGGTCTATGATTCTGTTTGTTAGAAGCTATTTTGTTTAACATACCAATACCTGATCAATAGTGGAATTTTGAATTCACAACAATAATTTTAAAAATCATTGAGTTAATTTAAAAGATCGTGTTGTAGTTGTAATTGTTCGTTGCAGACGATTACATAAACTACAAGCAAAGTTTAAATTGCAATGAACAATTACATGGATGAGCAGCTATCAATTAAGAAAAAGGATGAGCAGCTTATGTAGTTTAAGAGCCTTTTAAAAAGCCTTTTTGCAGATATTAATTCTGTGTTATTGCAATTTTCTTAATTGATAGTTTAAAAGGGTTTGCTCATACTGAACTTGAGAATTTATATTTAGGAGGTATTTGGAAGATCTTCCCGGTTGCTACTAAAAATCTTCGCATGTTTCTGGAAGTGTACTTTTCTGGACGCAATCAATCGTCCTTCTTTGCTATCATTTGGAGACTTATAATTCCAGAGCGGATGCATTGTTTTTTGTGGAGGTTAACGAGAGGCCGCTTTGCTTACCAACCTTGAAAGAGCCCGCCGATACATGTCAACCAATCCAAACTGTCAAATGTGTAGTAACTGTCCGGAATCCACCTCTCATCATGTATTTAGAGAATGTCAAATTGGTAAAGAGGTGGGGAAGAATTGAAGCTGCTACTGATCCAAAAAAAATTAAATGACTTGAGTTCAATATAACAGGTAGAAAAGAGAAAGACATAAATTGGTCTAAACACTTGGGGTAACTTTGGAGTGCACTTGGATGATTAGAAATAATGTTTTTTTTTTCCTTCCAAAACTGTGTGACCAACATTTATGACACTGTTCAAAATATTCAATGATCAGAATATTCAATTTAGGAGCAAGGAACTGTCCCATCTTGCTTGGGATGGTGTAACGATAGCCACACCAAGCCTCACACAGGTCCGCCCCTAAGGCGGAACATACATCTTACTAAGAGAGTTCTATTATAAATATTAATTTAACAAATATAAATCTGAAGATCGGATTGACAAGACTAATAAACAACTTATAACTTATATCGTTGTATGAATAAAAGAACTTTTTTGATAACTATTATTTAATCACACACTTATATCTTAATTTTTAGACATTATTTTAAGTAGTGTTTGAATTTACAACTTATTACTTTTTCTTTCATTTTCACACTTATTTTTTTTAACTAAAATCCATGTTTATCTTTTATAATTTATTATAAATTCAAATAAAATAGGTATATTTTAAATGCAACATATGAAAGATCAAGCTTTGTATCTAATAAAACCATGAATTTCTATAAAAGTACTACTCCATTCCTCAATGGTTTGTCAACATATTGGTTGTCTTAGTTTGAGTGAGAGAGAGATGTGTATTGGATGTTTGTTCGAGGGGAATGTAACATTGGAAGTTTTGGTCTGTATATTTGTTATTTTTGACGTAAAATGTGACCTCTTACACTTACTGTTTCATTTCCAAAATGATTTAGAGAGTGGTGGCATTACTTGGTGTGTAATTGTATTGTACATATATTATACTTATTAGCTAATTCAACTATTAATTTTAACAAAATTATTCACTACAAATTAAATTAAATTTAATGAAAAAACTTGTTTTAATTTTGTAAAAAAAAAAAAATTAATATAATTAAGGAGCATTTTTACATTAAAAGACGAATCTATTTGGCAAAGAAATATGGATAGAACGTGCACTAATGGGCCGGGTATAAGAATTGAAAGCCCATAACATTACATTGAGAGTGATGAATATATAAACGAAAGAGGGTTGAGTTAGGGTTTGTTTTGTTTTTGTTTTTGTTTTTGTTGAGTGTGATCGAGCTGCAGCAATGTCGAAGAGAGGTTCGTTCCATTTTCAGATTCTTAGATCAATTAATCACTTTTATCTTCAAAAGCGCGTTTTAATAATAATCGATTTTCCATTCATTTTGATTCTCAGGTCGCGGAGGTTCCGCGGGTAACAAGTTCAGGATGTCACTGGGTCTACCAGTGGCTGCGACGGTGAACTGCGCCGATAACACCGGAGCTAAGAATCTCTACATCATTTCCGTCAAAGGTATCAAGGGAAGGTTGAACCGTTTGCCTTCAGCTTGCGTCGGTGACATGGTGATGGCCACCGTGAAGAAAGGAAAGCCTGATCTCCGTAAGAAGGTGCTTCCTGCTGTCATCGTTCGTCAGCGTAAACCATGGCGCCGAAAGGACGGTGTTTTCATGTACTTTGAAGGTATATTCACCTTTTTGTTTCAAAATTGAAATTAATTTTAATTTGATTTCATGTATATGTTTGTGTGATTGATTCTTACTTAATATTTCTGGTTTGGATTATGCAGATAATGCTGGTGTTATTGTTAATCCCAAAGGAGAAATGAAAGGTAAAAATTCTATATATCTCGTTAGTTTTCATTCTATATTATTAAATCCATGATGAGAAACGATGTAGGTAATATAAGTATTGATGTGTGTTTAATAATTGGAATTAGGGTTTAGTAACTTAGTATTTGGATTGAAATTGGAGTTTAATAGTTTAGAATTAATAACACTGCTGTGTCTTCAATAATTGGAATTAGAGTTAAGTAACTTAGTGTTAAAATTGAAATTGGAGTTTAATAGTTTTGAATTAATAAAAAGGGCACCGTTTTGGTGTATTGTACGCAGCCTTACCTTGTTTTACATGACAACAACTTTGCGCCAAGGTTACCCCTCAATAGTTTAGAATTAATAATCAGTTTTAAAATTGGAATTATAGTTCAATAGTTTAGGATTAACCAATGATTTCAATTGTTAAATTGATGTTCTGTTGGAGGATAGTGTGACCATACCGTTTTTTGGATTTGGTGTTGTGCTTTTTGGTTCTTCTCTTGATTTTGTGTTGATTGTAATTGTAGGGTCTGCTATTACTGGTCCAATTGGGAAGGAGTGTGCGGATCTATGGCCTAGGATTGCAAGTGCTGCTAATGCTATTGTTTAAGTTTGATTTCTAGTATTATAAGGATTTTGTTTCAGCTGTTTGATGTTTTCCTTGTTTGTTTTAGGTTGAATGTTTTTTTAAATGTTTGAGGATAGTTTAAAAGTTTTGAATTTTGCTGTACTGAGAAGTCTTTTGAAGATATTAATTCCTAGTTACAAAGAGTTGTCTCTGTTTATTCTTGTTTTAAATTCTTGTGCAATCTGCAATTATTTTCTTGTGCCATTTGCATATTAAGGTACCATCAGTTATTTGATCTTGAAATCAGAAACAAATGTTCTTGCAGAGTCTTAATCTGTGTTTAACAATGATTGGTTTTGCAAATCGATTCACCAAGGGTTCATTGTCTGAATGGGTTGTGATGTTTTAAAGTTTGTGTATTTGTCCACAACTCAAGACAGGTTTTTCATAATCTTAACTGGTTTCGTGTCTGACAATTTGATTTTGGTAGTATTCTCGTTGGTATTATTGCGTTGGTCATGTTTGCCATTCAATGACAATGTTTGTCTTGTTGCTTGAATGCAAATTTATTTTTGCTGGTATAGTGAATGCAGCAATTCATCCATATATTTACCGGTATATATTTGACTCGTCTTAAAGGATACTTGCCCCTTCTGTGCCATATTTAGTTCCATTTTGTTTAAACAATATTTCATTGCATTTAGACTGGTTGATTGGAATTTGGCTAGTCATCTACATATTTTTTATCACCAACTCTGCATGCTGTCAATTTTGGACGTTATAATCTCATTGCATTTGGACTGGTTGATTGAAATTCCTATGAGGAATTTAGTTAACTAGCTGGCATATGTCTGGTCGGTTTTTCGTGTCCTGAAGTAGAGGCAAACCAATGTTTATTGGCAATTTGTAAACTTTTTATGACCCTTCAGAATGTTCTCCCTTCACTCTCTTTGTACAACCATGGTCCCAATTTTCCCAGGTTTTTCCTTACTCTAACAAAATCCTGTGTTGTCTATGGCCAATAATCTGCTGTTTGCTGTTGCCTCCAGCCCGTAGCTTCCTTATTCTGTCTTGTGTTTCTGTAAATCGCGGTTACATTTTTGATTGTTCAATCACATGCATTGATAGATATTACACTGTATTTTGATATTTAATTTAACGCCTTGTCCTGCTGGAAGAGATACTTATTTCATCACGATTCACTCACTTGCATTGCACTTGTGAATTGTGATTCCCATTGTACAGTAATAAAAATAGATGAGAAATGCTAAGGTCACGCCTTTTAACACACTCCTATAACACACTTCAATGATAACTTCCCACTTCATCCAATTATTTATTTCTTTTACCTAGTAACCTATTGTCCCGGTTGAGTAACTACATGTCTTTCAAAATTTCAGCAGACTATTCACAATAAAAAACTTCAACTTTATGCATTCTCCAATTCGTAAACGGTAAACTCCATGGCTCAGCTCTTCCAATCTGTCTCACACACCGATGCCACCATCACCATTGTTTCTGGCAAGCTCTTGTGTTGATTCCAAATAACCCATTTACACCCCTAAGAAAAAAACCCATTTACAGTCTATCAAATTAACTTTCCCTTTTATAACCAATTTATTAAAATACTTGTCAAATCTTTGTTCCCAAGTGTATCGATCATGTGCTGAATTCCTCCAACAGTTTTTTGTTGTGCCTTAAACTCTGTATACATACCTTTTCAAATTAAGTTTACCCATAAACAAGGGTATTCAGATCAGAACTCTTAAATAGGAACCTTCTAATGGAGATTAATGAAAAAGATTAAAACTATGATGTTTGAATTGAAATAAAATGTGAAGAAAGATTGTGAGCATGAATCGTAAAAACGGGGTAGTGAATGTTATCCAACGTAAAAAGAATTTTTGTCCTTGACAATATTTTCATTTTAAAGTATTTTTTGGACATCCATTGTTGAATCTTGAACTTGAACATAGGAAGAGAAGATGAAAAGATTATTATGACTGAAACAGTAGCAAGTGGATAAAAAAAAGGTTGAAACCGGTAGCAGGTCATGGGAGAAAAATAGTGGATGACATGGTAAATTATGATTGGAGAGTGTTAGTGGAGTGTGTTAGAAAGTGTGACCCTAGCATTTCTCTTGATACAAATTAAATAATATACACAGCAATACTCTAAAGTCACAAGCCAACACTACCGAGACAATCTACGTGCAATTTTATTTAATTTAACTAGTGTAATATTATTACACTTGCAATTTTATTCTATTTTATAGTAGGCATGATACCTAAAAAAATACTATGAATTCACATTTTGAACATAAGAGAAGTAACATCATTCTGATACGACAATCTTCAATGTATTTATACCTGTACTTACAAATGATTTATTCAAGAAGGGTAATGAGCATGCTAAGACCTTAATTTGCTTTGAGGTAGTTAAGTCCAGTCCTTTCCTCAGAAAAAACTTAGTGATTTCTTATCTTGTTGCTTTCAAGCTTAGGTTGGATAACTTGGATTGCGCCTTTATGTCTGGGGACCTAGTATCACTATCATCCAAGGAAATTGGCCAAAAATCTTAAAGCTATATATCGTAAATAGTTACTCGTAATAGAAGACTCTTCTTAAAAATGTTTGAATACCCCATTGATATTACATCACTAGAGTGCAATTTTCAATCCAAACTTAATGTTGAGACCATTATTAATTTGTGTAAAAACACCAAACTAAAGTTTGATCACTTGATATACTATTCATGATAATGTCTAACATCTACCACAAATTAAAATTTGATTTGATGCCAGCTTTGTGTGGTTGGCACATAAAAAAACACACATCATGCTTTCTTCCGGTCATATTTCTCATGATGCATTTCAGATAGCAATACAAGTTTTAGTTGACTTTTTTGTATGGAGAAAACACTACAAAATGAAAACATCATAGGTTTTAGGTTTATATCTCTCTGAGAATTCAGCTCATGAGACTTAAGAGAAAAATGAGAGTTAGTCCCTTAGCGACACTTGGTAGTGTCCACAGAAGAAGACAACTTGGTTGTGGTCCTGCATCAAGAGTTATCTGGAAGATGGTTTTCAAGTTGAAGAGTAGCTGGAAGAAAGCTATGAAATGGCATAGGTACAGTCCACAGTATAGCTATGATCTTCGCAGTTATTGTCTAAACTTCAGTGATACTCATTTAAACGATCATACACACTGTAATGGTTGATGATTTTTCTTCTTCTTTTTAACCTTCTCTTTTATGTATTAATGTAAATCAGTATTATGAATAAGGTCTATATAGATGTTGAACCATTTTTTTCATTTTATCATATCGCGATATTACTTTTGCAAACCGACTTATGTTGAAATATGATAGTAAACTATGATTTAATGGATCTGTAAAACTTATTTTGTGAATTTATTAAACTACTGTTGTAATTCTATGGTTCTATGTGTAAAACCTTTCAGAAAAGATATTGCAAATTAAGCATGCGGAGTTTATTTGATTTTGTATATTTCAAGTCCCGCCTGTGCTACCAAAGAAGTTTGTTACATTTTTTGTTTTGTTTGTTACCTCTTTCCTATCCTAATCCTAAGAAGATTAATTAGTCAAAAAAACATGATAAAACAAACTTTTTAAACGTATCCTCTTACAAATATAGACAACCATAGTGTTAACAACATACAAATATTTTTTTAACCATGGCTTCGATTCAAATTCTTTTCTTGATTCTCACCCTCTTCGCATCATTCATTAACCCTACAACCTCACAAACATGCAATTCATACACTTTCCCAAACAAACTTAACTATGCAAGATGCAGCGATTTACATGTCTTAGAATCCTCTTTGTACTGGAACTACAATCCAAAAACTAGTATAATCGACGTTGCATTCAAGAAAAATAACGTAAAGGAATCTAGTTGGGTTGCTTGGGCCATAAACCCTACTTCAAAGGGCATGATAGGATCACAAGCCTTAATCGGTTATCAAAATTTTGATGGAAGTTTCAAAGTTTATACTTCGTCAATAACAAGTTATCAAACTATGTTACAAGAGGGTAATATTAGTTTTCCGGTTTACAATCTTTCAGGAATGTCCATAAATGGGAGCATGATGATCTTCGCAAGTTTACAGATACCTCAAAACTTCAGTTTGGTTAATCATGCTTGGCAAGAAGGATTGGTTTCTAATGATGGAAGTTTTAAGTCTCATGCTTTGAGGGGACCTAATGTTCAAAGTTTTGGAACTTTGGATTTTACATAATATAGTTTCTCAAAACGTTGGTGGAAAATTGAAGTCTAAAATGATGCTAAGAATCGTAAGTAACGGACTCGTTTTCTTTTCATTCTTTTTTATACAAATCGCCATTTTATATCTACATTTTAATTTAGGTGATCATCATTATTTTGTTTCTTAAACTACAAAAATATGTGTAAATTTTAGTATATTCTAAAAGTTTTTATTCGGGATCTTTAACATACGTATTTTAAAACTGTAGTTCATACTTGAAAAGGTTGAATTGCCGTAAGCAATTCTTAATATTTGTTTTTGAAATGGTTTTGGATAAGCAATATTTTTATAGAGGGGGAAAGCAAAAAAAAAATTGACCGAAGGTGGGTAAGCAATTTGTTATATCTTATATTTGTTTTTTATTATATAATTTCATAAAAATCGGTTATGATGATAAGAAGGGTTACAAGGATCGATTCCTTGCTTTTAGGAAACAATATTTGGATTTATTTTTTTTATTATATCTTAAATACTATATATAAAGAGAATATATAATTTTGGGTTGATTTTTTCACTTCCAATTATACCCCTAAACAAATTTGCATATAAAATATTAATTAGATTTTTGTTGTCAGTTAAAAAGATAAGAATATATATTGTATTTGTTATGTTGTTGGTGCCATTGAAAAAGATAATAATAGTTTGTTTTTTGAATAAGATAATATAGTTTCTTACTTCTCTAAAATTATTTGTTACTTCTCTAAAATTATATGGAGTATCCGTCTGAGCACTAGTAAAAAAAAAATACTTTTTTAGTTACTTTTCAATATTTATTATACTAAACTTAAAAATAAAGTGAAAATAAAATGACATTTGTCCCGATCATGGTTTAATTTCTCAAACATGTGATCTCCTCTAACATTTTTGTTTATTTATTTGTTGTTATTATTTGTTTGACATTTTGAACTTTAGTAGTGTATGATCGCTAACACTTTTGTCTCTCTTAAAGGTACATGCGATTGTGAATGTTATCAGTTGGGGAACACTAATGCCAATTGGAGTAATATTAGCTCGCCACTTGAAAAGATTTGAAGGACCATCGGGATCAACATGGTTTAAACTACATAGAGCTTGTCAATCCATAGCATTATTATTTGGCACTATAGGTTTTGCCACCGGTTTATATATGGGAAACCATCCGGGAATTCACAACACTCCACATAGATGCGTCGGAATAACTCTAATGACTTTGGCATTTGTTCAAGTTTGTGTTGCATTTTTTCTTAGGCCAAAGAAAGACCGCAAGTATAGAATATGGTGGAACATTTTTCATTTCTTAGTTGGTTACACAACTATTGTCTTAGCCATATGGAATGTCTTCAAAGGCTTTGACATATTGGAGGGTAATATCATGTGGAAAATATCATATGCTTGTGTAATTGGATGTTTGGTTATAATTGGTTTGAGTTTAGAAGTTGCTACTTGGATTAGGTGGTTATGGAACAAGAAGAGCAAAGAACTTGGAGTATAGGGAAGACAAGGCTAAAGGGTCGCATTATAGTGATTGGAATCCAAAATATGGTTGATTGTCTTTGTTTATGTTGAAAAATCTCTACTTTTGTATTTGTAATGCTATTTTATTTATTGGAAGAAAACAACTACTATCTGTTTATTTATAAGATAATTTTATGTTAATGTACTATTATAATTTCATATTAGTTTATGTTGGAATAAAATCATGTATAGAATTTAATTTGTGTTGATTGTTTTATGTTTGGTGAACTTCACTGTTGCTATCTGTTTAATTGTTGGTAATTGGTTTCGTTGCCTTTGTGTCATTTTGAAACTTCTCTGCTTTGTGATTATTAGTTTTGCATATTTGTAAACTGTTTCTCTAAAATATTTGTAAATTTTTTGTACTGACCAGTGACGACAGTATGTGCCGCAAGCCCGCAACAATTTGCATGTTGATTATTTTTAGTAGAAATTTGCATATTTGATTATATATGCTACTTTGAAATTTTTGAAGGAGGATTTTTTTATCAACTATTATAAAGCTCAACTATTTTAAATTTATTATACAATTGAAGTAAGTCATTGTTGCCACTAACAACTAATGCTACATTCTAGAAAAATATATAGAAGGAAAAAAATACCTTTCAGAATATAATTTTGAAAGCAATTCACCAAAAAACAAATATAATATTTAAACAAATAAAACTAAAAGTGTTTCATTTTGGATTATTGTTTTTCTTCCAGAACCTAATTGCATTATGAAAACGTATTAAAGAAATGCAAAAATGAAAATTATTCCAAAAACCAATTCTCTCAACTCTGTACGGAAAAAAATAGAAATTAATTTTCGAAAACAACTTATAAAACATGAAAAAAATTTGTCAAAAAATAAAGGGTTAAATATGTTTTTGGTCCCTATAATTATACCAACTTTTCATTTTAGTCCCTCTAAAATTTTCCTTCAACTTTTAGTCCCTATAAAATTTTTAATCACTACTTTTGGTCCTTATTTTTAAGTTAATTTTAGTATTTTTTTTTTTAATGAAATTGTGCAGAATGTGTAGAATATTGTAAAAATATTTCCCCAAAAAAATTAGAATTGTTTAACAAAACATAAATTTAATATGAATTTTTAACCATCAAAAATATAAAAATTCATATTAAATTCATGTTTTGTTAAAAAATTCTAAATTTTTTTGGGAGAGATTCTTATAATATTATGAATTTGTTATGCAAAATTTTATTTAAAAATATGAATTCTACATATGAGTTTACTTTAAAAGAGGGATCAAAAGTAAAGATGGAAAAATTTTAGAGGACTAAAAGTTGAAGGAAAATTTTAGAGGGACTAAAACGAAAAGTTGGTATATTTATAGGGATCAAAAACATATTTAATCCAAAATAAAACATGAAAATGTGGGGAGTGTGTGAAAGGGATGTGACAAAGATATTTTAGTCAAATTACATTGGAGTGTAGCAATGACCAAAATTGAAGGCACCAAGCATGTATAAAAAGCAAAGAAAAATAAAAGTATAAAATGACGAATATTTGGTCTCGGTGTAGCTTTTTTGTCCGTCGCAACAAACTATTTTTTTATATATAAAAAGCTTGAGAAAAAAATTGCAAATTAAGCTTGCTCTGAATTTTTTCAACCCTGACTTAGGGCCCGTTTGGATTAGCTTATTTTAGTGCTTATATAAAACAACTTATGCAAATAAATAAATTTTTATGTACTATTTAAAAGTTTTTAAGGTAGTTTATGAAGATACAATTTTCGTTAGTGAGAGTTTATAAATTAAAATAAAAGTTTATTTATTTACATAAGCTATTTTTCATAAGCTCAAAATAAGCTCAAACCAAACGGAGCCTTATTTTCTTTTGAAAAAGATTATATTGAATTTCTAATTTATTTTCAATATATAAGTATTGAATTTTTTTTCTTAAAGAAAAATGATGAATTTTATGTTAATTTCTTCTACATAAAAAATCCCCACGTTTTAGGCCGCTTTATGCCTAAATGTGTTGGGGGTGACATTGGGTTTAGTTAAGGACAAAACTTAGGTACAATTCATTAGATGTTTTTCGTATGGTTCTTAACTAAAAATACAACTTTTTTGGAGATAACAAACTTTGAGAGAATTATGGATTAAAGGAAATCATGGTGAATTTAGTTAAGAACCATACGAAAAGCACTTAAGAAATTGTACCTAAGTTTTTTCCTTTAGTTAAATAGTAAATGTGATATAAATTTATTTAGGTTTAAATATATTTATTTACATAAAAATGATTTGAGTAACAAATTTGAGGCTAATAATAAATAAGGACAATCCTTAAAAAAAATAAAAAATAAATAAGGACAAGCCTTCTTCACTCAAAAAAAAAAAAAGACAAGCCTTCTATGTGATTAAGTAAAATATAATTGTTTATTTCACTAAATGATTAATTGTTCACGAGAATATGAGTTTGATTTATGAGTAGAACAATTATAAAGATTGAATTTCAAATTACTAGGGCTTCTTTTCTTTTAAGAGTCGAAGAGCTAACAAAATTTTTGAAGATGGAAAGAAGGAAGATAACCAATGCAACTTTTTGAAAAGACTTATCCGAATGGTGCTTTCTATTTTAACGACCAATGATTTATCTATATCGATGATAAATGTTTTTGTCTTTTCCAGAATCCAGAACAAGGGAGTCCCTGATCATTGTTGGGGGATCTAAGTCTGTGTTTAATTAGTTGCATGTAAAATTGATTTTGGTTATAAGTAATTTTAACTAAAAGTGATTTGTGTTTGAATACCTTCATGTAAAAGTGAGTTTAACTATAAATATGAGTCTGATAATCAATTCTAGAATGAAAAGTTACAAATCTTAGTTTTAAGTAGAATCAATTCTAGAAATAAAATCAATTCTAATCAACAACAACCAAACAAATTAGTCTTAGAATCAATTCTACACTTCCATAATCAATTCTAATCCCTCTGAAAATGGAATCAAATAGTCCAATTAGTCCAATAAAGAGGTCAATGTATATAACACTAGAGATCTTACCGGTTATAATTTATACATACTTTAGTTTAGATATATCTTAATCTCAGTGTTTTTCTTTTCACAGACTCAAACTCTCTTGTTTTCCTTACGATTTCCAATGTCAAGATATATAGGTTTAGCCTATATTAATTAATAGCTACATACATACTTACGTCACAAAATTGAAACTTATACGTCCGATATAACAATCCACATTTTTTCTCTCTAATTCTGCACATTATTTTTAAATTTCTATATAATTACATTTTCCTATAAATTTATATGCAACCCAATTTATTTAGCATATTTTGTATTATTCTACACATGATTAATCTATTGTGAGCCACGTATCCTCAACGTGAATGTATAATTAGACTTTTTGTTGGAACATTAGTATGATGTTGGAAAATAAATTGAAAGATTAAACACCAAGTAATTATACTTTGATCTAATGTTGTGTGAATTAAAAAAATAGAGTGTGGGGTCCCATATAAAATAGAACTCACACATTAGTAGTGTTTAAATTGTGGTATTTAATTTTAAATACTTGATAATGATAAAAAATAATAGTAATTATTATTTTATTTGGGAATATCATTTCCCATAAATTTAGCTTATGGTCGTTGTGATTACATTTCCTTCATTCAAATCCAATAGTTTGGTTTCCTTCACTTTTGTGGATTTGTTTCTTTTGATCCTATCCACAAGTGTTGTTGAACTGATTAATAGATAAACTCCATTTTAATCTTATCCATTAGAGTAGCTGTTGTCGCAATTTTTGCAAAAACAGTTACATAATCTCTATATAAATAGAGGACTCCACTCAGTTCAAAAAACACACCAAAGAGTTTCATTGAGTTGTCGGGAACTCTTTCTCTCTTCTCCCTTTCTTGACTTGTGTTGACGAGTATTAAGAGTGTTCTTAAGACCATAGTCCTTTTTCGGTTTAATATCCCTTCGGAATTAAGAATGGTCTTAAAACATAGTCCCTTCAGAATAAAGAGTACTTTTAAGATAAGATCATAGTCCCCTTTTGGAATAATAATGTCCCGTCGAAATTAAGAATGATCTTAACTGTATATAAATATTCTTTCAATATTTTAACTGAGGAGAAATCAAAAAGTGGAAATAGTGGTATCACCATATTTGAGTGGTCGTAGTGCCATATTGATACCTAGTAACAACTTCGGTAGATAATAGAATTTGGCAATCCAAATACAACAGTTTGGAAATCCAAAAACAACAATTTTAAGACGTTTCGATCTGATATATCCGCCGAAGAAGTTACCTATTGAGGTTAAATTGTCCCTAAATACATGAAGGATAAATCAAGCTATAAAAAATACATCTTTCGATTGAAATGATGAAGTGATTGTTGTTTCAAGTAACAACACAAAAAATTCTAAACACCCTGAATCCGTTTGAAATTTGGTTTTGAAATCAGTACCTTGTGAAAGAGTAATTGATTAAGACTATAATTTGTCACAAAACAAATTATTTGTTACAGAACCAAACAAGTTTAGTTTGTTACAAAATGTTTGGAGTTGAAAAGAAAATAATTTGGTTCTGTTTGTTACAAAACAGTAACCAAAATTGATAATGATAAAGTTCTTTTGGTAAAACCCATGCCACGTAATGGTAATGTTTTTCAATCAGTAACAAGAATGCTAAACTTATGCATGGGTTTACATAATCCTCATTGATAAAGACACAAATGGACTAGGTGGGTTTTATGGCATATTAGATATGCATAGTCGCAGGCTAGCATATTAAACCGCAAGAATTTAGAATTCCCATTTTTTTTTGCTGATGCTAGAGCTAAGGTTTGGACGTGTTGCATGCTCTAAAAATAAGAAAGAATCTGAATTTCAGATTTTTAGTGAATAAGATTGAGTTAACTCAGACTTAAAGAGAGAATTATGCACCATGCGTTTTTGTGGAAAAAAAATGTGCTATTATTTGTTACAGAACCAAACAAGTTTAGTTTGTTACAAAATGTTTGGAGTTGAAAAGAAAATAATTTGGTTCTGTTTGTTACAAAACAGTAACCAAAATTGATAATGATAAAGTTCTTTTGGTAAAACCCATGCCACGTAATGGTAATGTTTTTCAATCAGTAACAAGAATGCTAAACTTATGCATGGGTTTACATAATCCTCATTGATAAAGACACAAATGGACTAGGTGGGTTTTATGGCATATTAGATATGCATAGTCGCAGGCTAGCATATTAAACCGCAAGAATTTAGAATTTCCATTTTTCCTTGATGCTAGTGTTAAAGACGTGATGATGTATGCTCCAAGGATAACAAAGAATCTGAATTTTAGAATTTTTATTGAATAAGACTGAGTTGACTTAGACTTAAAGAAAGATTTGTGTATCATGCATTCTTGTGGAAAAAGACTGCGCCTTTGATGATGTGATCAAAATTAAATTATCCTTCTTATTAGTTGTGTGATTTTAATAATTGACATATCAAAATTTATTCTGTGAACAAGCGTTTAATTTTAAACTTGAGTAACTTGGATTTAATTCCAAAGTTATATGATTAGACAATTTTATTTATTGCAGTCAAGATATATGAACCAAAAGTTCATATAAATCAGAATTTGGAGAATATGAATCTCTAAACATAATAAATTATGCTATGTGTGAATTTGATGGCACATAAATTAGAAATGATAAAATGATATTTTATCATATTTATTGATGACTGTGAATTTTGGAAAATAAAATTGATGTGCTAGATACGTTCAATTTTTATAACGAAAATTGAAATTTATAGAGTACCCAAGTCTAAGAACAAAAATTCTAATTAAGAAATTTTGAAGAAAAAACAATCCAACTTGTCTTATTTTTGAACATGAGATTGTCTAGACTATATTTGGATTCTGGACCCCAATAGAGTTGAACTCACTAGTTGAGCCTATGAATATGTATTCATTGGGTATGTTATAAATAGCGAAGCATATAGGTTTTATGACCTAAATGCTAAAGTGATCATAGAATAAAACGATGTCAATTTCTATGTAAATATTTACCCCTTTAAATAAAGAATAGTGGGGGCACTAGTGGAAGCATAACATTAGTGGGGGCAACATATTTTAAAAATTAAGAACTAGTGGGGACACTAAATCTGATCACATTCCAGTAATCAGAAAAAGTTATGAAAACATCGTACGAGATGTTATAGAACCTCGAGGAGGTAAGATTGCTAGAATTGCTAAAGAGTATGAACTTGGTTTATACATTGGAAGAAGATTCATTAAGCCATAAAAAGCTATATCCTCATTGGATGCTGAAATATGGCAAGAAGCAATAAACGATGAAATGAATTTTCTAGAGTCTAACAAAACATGCCACTTGGTTGACTTGTCTCATAGTTGCAAAATCAATCGGTTGTATTTGGATTTTGGAAAGAGAAACTAAAACCTGATGGTACGGTTGATGAATACAAGGCTCTCCTTGTAGTCAAAGGTTTTAAACAAAGAGGAAAAATTAGACTTCTTCGATACTCATTCACCGTCACTAGAATCATATCCATAAGAGTAATAGTCCCTTTACCCGCCATTCATAACTTGATAATACTCCAAATGAATATGAAAGTTGTCTTTTTTATGGTGAACTAGAAGAAGAAATCTATATGGAACAACCTGAAATTTTTTTTACGATTCATGGACAAGAAAACAAGATATGTAAGTTAGATAATTCTTTGTGAGGTCTAAAATAAACTCTGATGGAATGACATGAAAAATTTGACATTCTATTGCTATTGAATGAGTATAAAGTGAATGAAAGTGACAAATAATATTTGCACGA
>Ga0228710_1000584_pt1 | contig 47841 bp, 25 predicted proteins | sample MedpolnodulmetaG_FD_177995 | JGI IMG/M metagenome (GOLD analysis project Ga0228710, IMG submission 177995) | Root nodule microbial communities from Medicago polymorpha collected in Santa Monica, California, United States - pink nodules | ecosystem: Host-associated > Plants > Roots > Nodule... | reverse complement strand
ATTTTTTTTTTTTTTATAAAAAAAGTTTTTTTTTTTTTTTTATTATTTTTTTTTATTTTTATTAAAAAAAAAAGAAAAAAAATTTTTTTTTTTTTTTTTTAATACAAAATAAAAGCATATTTAACCTGTATTATTATTGGAGTAAATCCGAATTCTCCCCTGAAAATGTAGGGGTGGGCATTTCTGCCACCAAAATTTGTGAAGAGACAAAAAAGACCCGATTTTAAATGACTTCGACCAACTTAGTCATTCTGTTAACTTGTAACGACTAGTTTGACGATAAGTGATTTAATGCAGCCAGTGACTAATTTGCGAGTAAGTGGTATAATTCATGGACTAATTTACTAGTAAGTGCTATAATTCAGAGACAAATTTGACAGTAAATTAGATACGAGTTAGTATAAGAACTAAATTGCTTGAAATAATTCAAAATCGGTTTTTTTTTGCCTATTCGCAAATTCTATGGGTGTAAATGCTTGACCCCTACCGTTTCAGGGGAAAATTCATGATTTACGCATTATTATAGTTATCTTGATTAACGATACATTGTTGTTATTGCTATTACTACTATTTTTTCGTTGAGTGTGATACACTGTAAGTGAAATGTATGTTCAGGTGTTTTGGATCCTGAGGAGTTGAGTTGTATGATTGAGGGTGTTGAGAAGGGTGATAAGCACACATCATCGTTACCGGCCATTCAAGAGGATGTTTCCGGGTCATGTGAGTCTATCTCTACCTTGAAAAGCAGCAATAGCTTGACTCAGGAGAGTCTAGAGGATGTTGATTTGTTTCAGGATGTCAGAGCTTCGATTCAGAACTTTGGCAGGATGTCCGATTTGGCAAGGGCAAACAGAAATGTTCCATCTAGGTTCCAAATTGGTGACTGTAAGTCTTTCACTGCACCTTGAAATTTGTAGTTAGTTGGTATTGGTTGGCATCCTTGCAGTCTGTTTATTTCTGTTTGAATGTCCAAGTTTTGAACTGTGATGGTAAATGAAGCATGAGTTAACAGAGTTAGATAGAATGGTTTTAGTAGATTTTTTCTCAATGGAGAATCTTGTCTGTTCTATGCTTTGGCAGTTTGGCTTCCTCAATCTCCACTGACTAATAATGGTTAATGTCAAAAGAAACACATGTATTTATCATAAGTATCAGTTCCTTTTGCTGCTATCATACTATTCAGCATTGTAAAATAGTAGTTATAGAGGCGCTATACCACTATGGCGTAGCAGAAATTGGAGAAACTACAATTGTTCCGCTGTAGTGGCGCTATAACATTGTTGCGTAGCAGACTTTTAACAATCTGATATTTTCTGCTATCCGCGAGAGACCATATTATCAGTAGCTCATCTTTTTGTAACTACCAATTGCTATGTAAAAGAAAATATGTCTCAACTTGAACACAATGAAGCAAGCCAAGGAAGCTTCTTACTTTCTGATGAGTTCAAAGCTACTAGATTGAATTTTATTTAATTTACTCTGCCTACATTCTAATGCATTGACTTATCTTATATTAGTCATATTAAGTTTTTCCAGCTGCTCCTTTCAGCTTCGAAAGAGGTTGGCATGACTTCTTGTAAGAAGGTAAGTGGATTAGTTACAGACCAGATTTTTTGTCATAGGAGTTTGGAGTAATTGAAAAATACCTGTAATGACTATGAGTTTTGGATGAAGGCCCCAAGTTCTAAGAGTCCAAGTGCAGGCATGCATGGCACAGGGAAGTTGACAAAGAAGATTCCTATTTCTCCACACCTTTCACGGGTAAGCAGCTAAAGAGAAATTTCAAGAGAACTTGTGTTTCTGTACTGATGATTGCTAATGCATTTGTGTGGGAGGCAATAGCAGTTCAAGGAAGGTGTTGAGAAGGGTGATAAGCATGCATCACCTTTACCGGCGATACAAGAGGATGTGCATGAGTCATGCGAGTCTATCTCTACCTTTAAAAGCAACCATAGCTTGACCCAAGAGAGTCTAGAGGATGATTTGTTTCAGGATGTAAGAGCTTCGATTCATAACTTTGGCAGGATGTCCGATTTGGCAAGGGCAAACAGAAATGTTCCATCTAGGTTCCAAACTGGTGGCTGTAAGTCTTTGTCTGCACCTTGAACTTGGTAGTTAGTTGGTATTGGTTGGCATCCTTGCAATCTGTTTATTTCTGTTTATATGTCCAACAGTCCAAGTTTTGAACTGTGAAGATAAATAAAGCATGGGTTTACAGTGCTAAATAGGTTGATTTTAGTAGATTTATTCTCCAAGGCAAATCTTGTGTGTGCTTTATGTTTTGGCAGTTTGGCTGCCTCATCTCCACTGGCCGATGGCTACTGTCAGAAGATGCACAAGTATTTTATCATAAGTATCATCTCCTTTTGCTTCTATCCTAATCCTATTCCTTCATTGTTGTTGATAGTATACCCTCCCTTCCCAGCAACAAAAAATAAAAAATAATTAGAATAGCCGCTCACACGAACACAGATACATATAATGTTGTCATTTTCCTCCAGAGACCATATTATCGTTCATCTTTTTTTAACTTACTGATTTCCCTGTAAAATAAAATATCACTAAACTCAAACTGGATGATGCAAGTCAAGGAAGCTGCTACTCAGTGTTGTCAATTGCGGATCGCAAAAATAGATTTTCGTTCAAATTCCGCTACACAATAGTGTTATACCGTCGTTATAGCCGCTATTTGATAATGTTATGTACTAAATAGTGTATTGCAGAACAATAGCGTTTTGTTCAAATTCTGCTACCATATAGCACTATAGTGCCTCTATAGTCACTATTTAAGAGCATTGATTCTACTTCTATCTTCACACAGAGCTGACAGTGATTTCATTATTATCATTTATCACTCTAGTTGGAAATTGGTTTAGGACTTCTAGTTGCAGGGACATGAAATGATTTTATTATCTTTTATCTTGCCCTGTCACTTTCTGATGAGTTCAGAGCTAGTAGGTAGGTTGAATCTTATTTAATTTATTCTGCATATTCTCTAATGCAATGATTTATCTTATATTAGCCGTATTAAGTTTTTCCAGCTGCTCCTTTCAGCTTCGAAAGAGGTTGGCATGGCTTCTTGTAAGAAGGTAAATGGTTTAGTTAATAGTTATAGACTACACTTTTTTTGTTTTGTTACAGGAGTTTGTAGTAATTGAAAAATAGCTGTAATAACTATGAATTTTGGATGAAGGCCCCAAGTTCCAAGAGTCCAAGTGCAAGCATGCAAGGCACGGGGAAGTTGACAAAGAAGAATCCTATTTCTCCACACCTTTCACGGGTAAGCAACTAAAGAAAACTTTCAAGAGAACTTTTGCTTCTTTACTTATGATAGCTAATGCATTTTCATGGGAGACAATAGAAGTCATGGATCAGGAAATTGAATTTTAGTTGCTTCATATATGTCATTTTATGTTTTTTTTCTTTCTCAAAGAAACCTGTTGCTAGAAGGGAAGAGCCATGTATTTCAAAGCAACGAAAGACACTAGGAAAGTCTAGTCCAAGTTCAACAATATCATCCAATAGAAGTTCCCTTGGTGATCTTCATGTCAAAAGCGAAAAGGACAAAACAAATAAAAACAATTGTGGTTAGAATTTGCTTTAAGCATGATTCTTTTTTCCTCTTCTTTTGTTATATTAGCAAATTCTGTGATGGTCAATTTGGCATTGTTCTCAACTGTTGTTCACTTTTAATTTTATTTGGCCTTTTTCAGGTAAGGTCAATTCTGTGATGAACATAACTGTCATTAAGGGTTCTCAAGTTAATGGACTTCAACCCATCACATCATCCAAATCCCCATTAGGTCTACCAGTTGCTACCAAAACAAAATCAACAATTTCCCCATCTTCCAGCAGCAACCTATCCAGTAATATTAGCAAATCACCATTGAATTCCTTAAAAAGAAAAGTTGATGCTGGAACAAAAAAGTCACCTTCTTGCTCAGTTGTCAGAACACCACCAAGAATTGCTTCAAGAGATAAAATTGGGTCTAGCAATTCTAGTCTTTCAGGCTTGGTTTCTGTCACCAAGTTCTCTTCTAGTGTTTCGTCCGCAAACTCTAGTAGTGATTGGTCTTCAGAGTCATCATCATCAACTTCTATGACTAAATTTAGGTCTAAAAGTTCAAGGACTACCATTCACAGTAGCTCTAGTAGAACACACATACCAAAGAAAGGTGCTACACATGTTTCAAATTCTCAAAAATCTCAAAGTGGTTCATGCTTAGAAGGGAAGGAGAGTAGGAATGCTGGATCCATCGGTCAGTGTGTAATGGCTACTGCTAAAGGAATGTTTCTTACCCCCTCTCCCAAGAAACCCTTAGGCCTCCGACAGCCATCACCCAAGATTGGTTTCTTTGACAGGGTGAGTGTTGTTTTATTTGTGTTAAATAGACTTGGGAACTGATTTTGTCTGTATAATGTTCATGGACATGTTATCAATCTTTGTATGGCTAAGTTTTAATTAAGCCACCTAGCTTAAAAGTTAAAAGCAATGTATTGGTTTTGCAAGAGTGGAATAAATGTTTCTGGACATGGTGTTCTTTTCCCTCCTTGCTTTCTTCATCTCTATTACATCTCAATCTGTATAATTATGTTATGTAGGGGAAATCATCAATCCGCAGTCCATGTGAGAGGATGCAACCACACACTGTTGCACCACAAGGAAGGGCCAGTCCTTCTGAAGCACAAAACAAAGCACGGCTTGGAAAGCTACAATCACCAAGATCAATCATACCAACTGAAAACAAAGAGTTCATTAACCAGCAAGATTTGCATCCAGTTCCTCTTAATAAATCATCAGATGATCAAGATCTAAATCTTGGCTTTACGCAGGGAAATTCTCAGTATGATGATCAAGTTGATTGTTTGAGCAGACAAGTTGAACTAATGGATATAAATTTGAAGACACAAACATAGCACAATGGTGACCATGTTTCTTTCTCTTAGCCTGATAAATATAACAGGATGGTGTTGTCAAATGCTAACTCATAAGGTGATTAATGATTCTCCTTGGTGGGAGGAAATCTTGAAGGGTCATTACTTCATTTACTCGACTTGTTTCCCCAGCCAATTCTGATATGCAAGTTGCACAAGGAGGTCCTTTTTTGTGTGAATCAAGGTCATTTGATGTCAATAACATTGAGCAGTATAGATGGCTTGACTATTATTACTTCTATAGAATCAGTAAACATTTTGAAGAACCTAGGATTAACAAACTCAATCGTCCCACATAGACCAGTAGCATGCATTTTATTTTTTGTAAAGTAGCACAAATATTTGAAATAATCATTTTTTTTTCGTTTTTTAAAAAAAGTCTTATAAGTTGGAATAAAGTGAATGATATATGTTTTTTGACAACGAATCAACTGGGTGATGAATATTATTAATTAGCTGGATTAAATGTACATTTGGTCTCCTTATTGTTCTTCCTTAATTTTTTTTTATTGAAAGGTAGCCCCTTTAATTTTTGAATTACACTATTTTGGTCTTTGTGATTAACATTTAACTTAAGTATTTAATCAACCACAAAAACAATAACTTCTTAAGAATTCAATCAACCCCTATTTTGGTCTTTGTGACAACAATTACAAAGAATCACAATTTGTGATTAATTTTTTTTGCGACAACAATCCAAAAAATTAACTTCTTAAGAATTCAATCAACCACAACAACAATAAATTCTTCAGAATTCAACTTCCTCTAAAAACATGTGTATATACTACTGAAACAACTCCCTACATCTATTTTCATTTTTTTTAAATAACTACATATATTTTCATAAATGCATATCTTATGAATTTTATATAAAATTAAACTATACCACCTAATTGATAGGCACAGATAGTGTTAATATTTTTTATACTCGTCGGATTACTGACTTTAATCATATCTGTATTAAAATATTATATAATGAACTTGTAATTAATGACCGATAAATGTTTATATTGACAGAATATATAAATTAATTAAAGCGTGTTGTGGTGTCTCCATGTCTTTGTTTCAAGTTTACCAAATTTATTATTAAAAATAAACATTTTCTCAAAAAAAAAAACATTTCTTGAAACATATAGATGAGAATTTTATTCTAAAGTATTTAGAAAAAAGATGTTTGGTTAACATTATAATATTTCATAAACCATAAAAATAGAGATTATAATAGGTAATTACACATGAATTTACTCCCATCTCCGTAAGAACTTTATTTCCACCATTTTTTTTGGAAAAATTTGTCTATTTCCAGGAACATTTTATACGAGAGATATTTTAATTTTATTCACAGGAACCATAGTGTGTTTGTTTCAAGTTTACAAAATTTATTCCTAGGAATAACATTCCTTGGAATATAAAGATGAGAATTTTATTCCAAGGTATTTAGAAAAAATATGTTTGGTTAACTTTATAATATTCCTTGGAACCATAAAAATAGGGATTATAATAGGTAACTATATAAGAATTTATTCCCATCTCCATGAGAACTTTATTCCCACCCTTTTCCTTGGGAAAATTTTTCTATTCCCAGGAACATTTTATACCCGGAAATAAAATTTAGTGAACTTGTAACAAACATAGGCATATGTATTTCTATCATTTTATTCCCAGGAATCATTTTATTCCCAGGAATCAACAAATATAACTTGAAACAAACACATAATAAACTTGTAACAGACATAGACATGCATATTTCTGTTATTTTATTCTCAGGAATTTATAAATATCACTTGAAACAAACGCATAGCAGAGACATTGTATAATATATGCAGATGTCGCAGTTCAAACTCCAGACGCCCCACTAAATTATGTGATTTCTACAAAATAAAACTTATGATTGGGAAACGTTGCTTATGAAGCATGAACACAAACACTGGCTTGTCGGTGTTGGATGCCGACGCATTGTCCGACACCAGCACACACGCCTGAAGAGAAGAGTGTTTGTGTTTCATACCTAATTTTTTCATTTTGTTTTGCTCGTGTTAGGACTGCTCAGATCCAAATCAATTAGAAAAAAGAAGGAAAATGTAGTTTGTTGCGAATTGCGGCTTCAGAAAACAACGACGTGTAATTACTTCTTCAACCGCATCTTATTCTTATCTCCCATGATTTATGCTGAATTAAAGTTCAAGGTTTGACTAACAGTATATAACACTGCTTAAAAAAAAAAAAACCAATCTTAACCATAAAAAACGGTTCAAAACTGATATTTTTTGCGGTGTTTGGTCTACTACGAAACTGAATTGCTTACTAGCAAAGGTTTTGTCATTGTATGTTGTTCCATTTTAATGGTCAACATTCTCATTTAGTCATTTTCTCAGTCACAAAACCCTTACCCCACTGAGGAGGTTGGAGTTTCTTATCTTTTAATATATTTTCAATAATACTTGCTGGTAGAAGCATTGCTGATGTTGACTGAAATTTCACTAATGCTTGAGATTTCTAAATTCTAATGCTTGAGATTTCACTAATGTCATTCATTGCTACAATTATAAATGTCCACTTTGCAGGTTGAAACATTCAAAGTGATGACAGAATCATCACTACGAATATTGAATCTATAAACTCCCCATAAGAACCACCAACGCCAAGTATGGCCGAACAGTGATGAAGATTGAGGTTGAGAAAACCTTGCAAACCTATATCTAACGCTTGGCAGCATTTTACAAATTAAAATTCGTCTAAAATTAAACTTAGCGTGATTAGTGACATCTTCAGGCTTATGCACATAAAGTACAAGCAATCTAAGAAATCATAATCAATGTACAAGGTTATCCAAAGAATCTCTTCCTCCAACATGACTGAATTTTTTTTTGCAAAGAATCCTCTTAACCTAAAAGGATTGAATTTTTTTTTAATTGTAATGTAATTTTTAAAATTTCATTCTGAATCCAAACCCAGTAAATGTGTTAACCAGTCAGCAAAACAAGTCAATGCCAACAAGATCATGGGCTGTTTATGATTAAAAAACGCAGTAGAACTTGAATTGTTACAGAAAATTCAGTGGCCAGATAATTCGCAAATAATGGTTGGAATTCATGTCATGACCAAAATAAGAGTAAGACAACCAGAGGATAGGGAAGATTCACAAGTAGGCAATGTAATAAATGTTCCTAAGAGTAGGAGTGAAAAATGAAGTTCCACAAAATAACAAGATACAAAACTGTCTGTAATGCTCATGCCCACTCAGCAGGAAGCAAAAATCAACATAATTTAGGGAAACTATAGAAATCAAAAACCCATTCCACAAATCTAAGATCTTGGCTTCTCCTTCTTCTCCTTGAAAAGAGCAAGAAGAGACACCCCAGAGACCTTCACAACCTTGAATCTAACTCCAGGAATATCTCCCACAGCATGACCCTTTCTTCCAAATCCAGCAATCAAAACTTCATCCTGCAACCATCAGTCACACACAATGTCACAAGATGGATACAAACAACAAATTACTAATAAGATATGAAAAACAATTTAAGACAGTTCCAGACATAACAGTTTAAAGTCACTTATCAAACCAATAGAAAATACAAGCAAGGACTTACGTTTTCTTCGATGTAGTTTAAACAACCATCGTTAGGAACAAAGGCTGCAATTTTCTTTCCATTCTTGATTAGTTGTACCCTGGCACACTTACGAATAGCTGAATTGGGCTGTTTAGCCTCAATACCACTGTAAATAAAACAACAATCATTTCTTAGCATCACATGTTCATATCAAATAAAATTCTAGTAAAAAAAATAACAAGCTTAACCACTCTTACATCTTTTCGAGGACAATTCCCTTTGCGTGGGAAGAACCAGCAAAAGGTTTCTTCCACTCATTCCCAAGATGAGACTTCTTGTATGACTTGTCAGCCCACCTTTGCCTCCTGCGGTGAGACTTCAGCTTGCGGGCAGCTCCCATTCCATGTGTCTTCCTATAGATAGTAGATACATGAGACTTCAGAAGATTTAACATAGCTTTCACAAAACATATCTTTCGTTCTTACATAGATAGTAGATACATAAATAAACAATTCCTAATTCCCCCTAATATCGAAGTGTTGGAGACCTAAGTCATTTATAACAAAAAGACTGTTCACAAAAAGTGTTCATAATTCACAACTAAGGGTCCGTTTGGCATGACACATTTCTGAGCTTATGTCTTATAAGCTCTTTTGACTAAAAACGACCCGCCTGGTAACCGTCATTTTTTCACAAGCTTACAGCTTATAGCATTTTTAGATAAGCTAATTCAAGTAGCGCACTGCTTAATCTAAAGAAAATTAAATGTATATTAGATAAGCTAGTTTATCCCACATTCCACAAGAAGAACAAAAAATAGATACACAATACAGTACCATAAATTATCAAATAAAACTTAAAGAAACCTAATGCCATATGAATCTTAGCCAACAAATTACATACATAGGATAAAAATCCATAAACTAAACAAAACAATGCTTGAATAAAGAATTAAACATAGCATGGAAATATTCGATTTGGAACGGGATCCACCAAAATAAAACCTAAATAACAAATTTAAATTAACTAGTATTACTAAACTCATCCTTATGAATATCGATTTTGGTAATGGTTAACAGGGAACAAGAAAAAAAATGGAATAGAATATACAGAAAAGGCAATGAAGGAGTTACCCCATGGCTGCTTGGTTCTTGTGTGTTGAGCTCGGAGCAACAGCAACAACACCGGAGACGAAAACCCTAATCTACGAAATGAAACCTGAGGATTTATATAGTGCCTTTCATTCTGAGCCAAAATCTCAACTCTGGTCTCTGGGCCTATTGAGCCACTAATGTATTGCACAAAAGGCATTGCTTCCCGCACCCTGATAACCCTTAGTTTACTCCCATACTCAAAAAATATTTTTTTCTTCTAAATTTAATTATAATATGGAATTTATTTTATTATTAACAAGGATTTTGAAATTTAAATTCTAGATTATTCGGATAACTTAGTATTTTTAATTTGTGAAATGACAATTTTTTATTTCAAATTAAAAATGGGTTCTTCCACAAAATATAATTTAAAAGCTATTTATCGAATCAAGGAAAAAAAAAACTTATATAGTAAAATACATTGAACATTGCTATGTATAAAAAATATGATATTTGACCAATCAAATTTTTGCGGGCCAAAGTGGTATCGCATTGTTCTTAGATTTCTTGTGACAATTTGTAAACAATATTTTAATAGACTATTTTGGATACTCTCATATTATATCACAAGACGAAAATCTTTTATCCTTGTTTTTTGTATAGTCTTAAGATACGTTTTTTTAAAGTTAATTTTATAGATTTCTATGAATAAAATGATAGAAATGTGTATTCCTCTGTTTGTTATATTTGTTATATGTTTATTAAATTTTATTTTTTCTTGAATATAAAATGATTTTGGAAATAGGAAAAAAAGTCTCAAAGAAAAGAGTGAGAATAAAGTTTCAATAAAAATGAGAATAATTCATGTATGTCTATCTATTAACATCTCTATCATAAAGGTTCACCATAATGTTATAATATTAACTAAACATATTTTCTAAAAATACATTAAAATAAAACTATCATCTTTATATTTCCGAAAAAAATTATACTTATGAATAAATTTAGTAAACTTGAAACAAACATTTTTTTTTTTAGGGATTGAAACAAACATCTTTGATTGTGGCTAAAGTTAAAAGGAATTATTTTTGGTCCCGAACAAAAAATTATACTCATGAATAAATTTAGTAAACTTGAAACAAACATTTTTTTTTAGGGATTGAAATAAACATCTTTAATTGCGGCTAAAGTTAAAAGGAATTATTTTTGGTCCCGAACAATTTTGTTTTGAAAACAACAAATGTTACTATTGTTAGTTTTTAATATTTATGTCGACAGCGGAGGTCAAAGTTTTGACCTTGTCACTCCTCTTAACTCTTCACTTCCTTATTGCTTGTTAGACTATTCTTAAGCAACAAGCGAATTGAAGAGTTAAGAGGATAGTAAAGGTAAAAGAGCTGGTACAAAGTAAATTCACTGAACAAGAACATAATTATATAAACTTTGCATGTTTAATGAACATGAATATAAAACAATATAATCATAAATTTTTGCATGTATTGAACATGAAAATAAAGTTATAACAAGAACATAATCTTACTTGAATTTTGCATGTTTTAAAATGACTAATCATGCTGTTATTTCCCTTAATTTTAATGGAAGAACAAGATATTGTAAAAAAAAAAATGTAAAACAGGGTGAACAAAATGTGATCAAAACAATGTATCTTCAAAACATTTGTGACACTACTTTGTTAAGGCAAATATTCTCCAAGGATTGCTTGAATGGTGATCAAACCAGAAGACTCCCAACATATAATAATATAAAGCAAACAAGTACAATCAAACGTGAGTTAAAGCATTTACTCAACATGGTAACTAACAAGTATGTAATGAAGCATATTATACATAGTTACACAACCTTGCATATATCTATCTATTGATGATTCTTCTTCCACAACACTCCAATTTTCTTCAACATAGTTGTATTTTTCTTCTTAGGTGAGTCGTCATCAGTTTCTTCTGAATAAGGTGAACTCATCTTGTTACCAATAGTAGAATTGTTGTAGCCACTGTCAAGTGAACCAGTTCTATCCACAATTTTTCCATTCTTGTTTCCTGAAGAAATCATAGCAGCAGCTGCTTCAGCTGCTTTCCTCCATTGATCTGACTGCACTTTCAATCTCCTTAATTCAGCCTCTAACTCCAAATTCGACGTCTGTGCTGCATCTAACTCCTCAGTTACACGTGCTATCATTCGGTTACTTTCATCAGCTTCTTCTGTTATGTAGCTGAGTTTTGTCAAAGCCTCTCGCTCCGCAGCCCTTGCTGCTTCAGCGGAAGCAACAGCCTCATCCGTGATTTTATTCTTCTCTAACTCCTCTCTCTTTATTTCCATCTTAAGTGTATTGTTCTCTTCAGTTATATTTTGTAGTTTTGTCTCTCTCTCCAATAATCTTGCCTTCAACTCAGCCACATCACTATCTTGCAAATGAGATTCTTTTTCCATCAATCGTGCCCTTAACTCTTCAATATCGGCTTTAGATTTCTTCAATTCCTCATATAATTCAGCTTGTCTTTGATAAGATTCCGATTTCGTGTTCTCCAGTCGTTCAAAGGCACTTCTAATCTGCAACGTGCTTTGGATATACTCGTTCTGATATCTTACCTCGGCAGCATCCAGTGCAGATTTTAACTGCCCTGCTTCAGCTTTAACTGAAACAAGCTCGGCTTTGAGCCGGTTTATCTCCTCGCTTTCTACAACTTCCAATGCAGGTAAGTGAGGAGATAAACCGACTCCACTGACCAAATCATCCTGAAGTTTGCTCACAAGTTCCTCCAGTGAGTTTACTTGAGACCTTGATTTCTCTAACTCTAAAGCTAAGGATTGGTAATCTTCTGACGATTTTGCACCTTGTAATCGGAGCGTTTCCACTGTCTTATTTGCAGCTTCCAATTGCATCTGAGTTGTACTAGCAGTTTCCAATGCCTGTGATTCAGATTCTCTACAAAGGCTCACCTCATTTTTCATCTTTGCAATTAAAGAGAGTGTTTCATCAAGCTCCATCCTCAAGTCTTGAATCTCAGCATCAGCTGACTCGGCATTGTCAATCCGGGTAGCTTCGGATTCACGTGCTCTTTCAAGTTGCATTTTGAGTTTCTGGACTTCATTCATTGCAGATGCTAAAGCAGCTGAGTCCATTGAATGCTGTTTCTGGACAGCCTCTAGTTCAGACTGCCATTCTCGATCTCGGTCCTGAGAAATTTTCCTTAGTTCTTGAATTCGTTCATCTTCAGAATTGGATAGTTCCAGAAGTTGCTGCTGTGATTCCTCCAACTCTCTTGACATGGATAAAAGTCGATTCTTTGCATCTTCAGCCTCATGTTGAGCTTTTATCTTCAATGACTCAGATGAGTTAAGTTGTTCTTTAGCTTTCTTTAGATCTTCTTCGAGTTGAGATAGCCGAGACTCCAATTCATGTACCCTATTTGTTCCGTTCTTCTAAAGGCAGATGAAAAAGGTCAAGGAGATAGAGTAAATAATATATGTTAAAAAACTCAATAACTATCTAACTAATTTAGATTTTGTTATGCATAGAGTCAATATATTCATGAAGGTCTTTTATAACTTTACCAAGTATGTAGTTATCTATTCCAATGCATCCATGAAATTACCAATAATCACAATGGGACCAAAGGTAAGTCTTATAGGAACTTAAAATGTACCTCAGATATTGGACTTTGTGTTGACTTAACATTTGGGCTCCTATCTTTTGGAGTTGTATTTGCTGTGTTTGAAGACGACGAAGCAGAGTTAGAATCAGATCCTGATGACTTCGTCTTGCGAGCAGTCCGAGGATTTGAAGGAGATTTCTTTCGAGGCACTCCTGAAGTACCATTTCTGCTCACGGCCAACCATATTTCAATCAACATTCTTAAATAAAAGTTGAATGCAGATAAAAAAAAGAAAGCATTTATACATATCACAATAAGGCATGGTCAATTGAAGAGCTCATTTGAAAGAATCTCTTTGCAAATTTCTAGAATAGAATGGTATCTACACAAGAATAGTTATAGGTCCAATAAAGAAACAGGACAATCCTTCCTAAAATATTGTTGTTACACAAAAGGAAAGATACGAAGCCAATTATTTTTCATAACCAGAACAAACGTTTGTAACTACTAATGCATAGAAGCTTATAAACCTAAACTAGATAACAAATTTCTAAATACTTCCCTAAAAAAATAATCTAAATACTTCAATTCCATGTTGCCTACCTTAAAATAATAACCTGTGCGGCAACGACCCATGCGGATGAACGAATATTTTACTAGTTATCTCTACTTTAATTTTTAAGCATTTAGAATAGGATAAGCTTAGCTTACCACAACATGATTCATTAGGACAAATTATAAATTGCACATTCATTAATGGACCAAAAGTAGCATTCATCCGTCAATTAGATCCCAGAAATATTTACAATTGTTTGAATATTGAATAATTAATATACTTACTGAAATATGAGTTACAAGGAGCTCGGTAATCAGATCAATTCCATTAAAATAAATAGGCTCAAATTAATTTTAATAAATAAAAAAAAAAAAAAAAGAAAAGGAATAGACCTTATATTATACAACCAAAGCTACTGAATAAAATAAGAGCAATTCATCCCTCATTTAGACCCTATAATTTGACTGAAGACAGGAAAAAGAATACAATGCCACAAAAGTATGAAATAGGACAACCTTACCTTGCTTTTTGTGTCTGCATGTTTAATATCTAGGTGATAAAAAAGCAAAGTAAATAGCTTCTTCTTAAAAGCCCCTGACCCACAATTCCTGCAATATCAATCTGCAAAAGAAATTAAGACAATGAGGAATTTGATTTATAACTTGAGAAGAAGCTATTGCATTAGATTATATGACCACATTGGATCCTTGATTCAAGTTCAACAAAACATATCTAACAAACATACCGCATATAATATCCCTTCAAAGAAACTCCAAATAAACTAACTCCACTACCACCTAACAAATTAAATACACATATAAGTAGACAAAAATTAAAATAAATAAAACCATGTACCAAAAAATTAGTAATTTTTTTTGGTGATAATTAGTATATTATTATTATTATTAAGTTATGAACCCAAATTTATTTAGACCTTTCCTCCCTTTTACTCAAGTACTATGGTACTACACTTGATGGAGCAGCAACAAACAACAATGATAACCTTGTCAACATCCTAGCCGCACTAAAAACTAAAATGCAAGTAATTAGTTAGCTAACTCCATCATGAAGTCAAGAAAACATAAATCACTAGAAATAATTGAAATTCTTAATTTCAAAGATCTTTCATGTTCCAAAACTAAAAAAAAAAAAAAACAAAAAAAACAGAGAAACCCATGTTTCTCTTTGCAGCATAAGTACAAAAACAATGTTGCATTTCAAAATGGAAGAATACCCTTAAACATAGAACAACCAAAATGAAAAATAGTTTGTTTTTAACAAATACTCACACAAGCTTGTTAAAAAAATGAGTATAAAATTTTGAGTGGAAATATATGAAGAAGGAAATGGGGGAAGACATTAAAAAGCTAGAGCTGAAAAAAAGAGAGTGTAGGATGCAAAATACAATGTAGTATGAGACAGTGATGGAGAAAGTAGAGCGTCGTTGAGGTAGATGAAGTTTCTATGACGCTCAGTTACAGAGTCTCTCTCTCTTTCCTATTCTTCTTTTTCTGTGAGTTACACTTTGTAGGTGACAGGGAACAGGAAAATACGTTTGAAACGGATGCGACATTCATTAATGTTACTCTCCTTAATCCATACTATACGCGCTCTGTCACACTCACATAGATCATAGATGCGACTCACACTTCTCTCTTTCTTCAAAAATTAAAATAAAAAAAGGAAAATGCTCGCAAATCATTCTCGACATTGTTTAATGACATTGTTTAAAAATTATGTAGTTATAACTTTTATATGTTATTAAATTTTATTTTTAAGGAATTTATATGTTATTAACTTGTATTTTCAATACAAATTTTTTTTTTATGAGTTTCTTAAATCATGTTCTTATGTCACTTCTTAGCAAGATCTAATAAAAAAATTCATTCTCTCTATGCTTAAATATATAGTTAGGGTCCTTTTGGTAAAACTAATTTATAGCTTATAACTTAGATAATAGTTGAAAAATTGATTTATAATTTATTAACCGATAGCTGAAAGCTTGTAGTGAAAAAGTTAACTGATTTAAATTAAAGTTTTGGTAAAATTAACTTTTGGAGTGACTGATAAATATAAAAATGACGAAGAAAATACATGACCTTTAATTTTTCATAAAAATATTTTACTTAATATCTTTATTTAAATATGCTGAATGATTTCAAAGTATCTTTCATCTTTAAAATGGTAAACATATTATATGAATTAAATTGAGATTATTTTTTTACATATCATTATTATATTTTTTCTCTTAAAAAATCATTATTATGTTTTATAATTTTTTACTATTTTGTAAAAAAAAATTATATATGAATAATTATTTATAAAAAAGGAAACCGATTAATAATATTTAATTGCTTTCATCGTAAAGAAAAAAAACTACATTGCTTTTTTTTGTGAGTGGGCAGTTTTTTTTTTTTATTTCATAAAAAGAATAAAATAAAATTAAAGGTTAAAAACGAAAAAAATTCAATAAGTTATAAGCTGGAAAGCTACTTAGAATAGCATATGGAAATAAGCTATCTAGTGAAAAAACTTGTTACCAAACACCTCTCATTTTGTCAAACAAGCTTATAAGCTATAAGCTAACTTATTTGTTTTGCCAAACATAACCTTAGTTCATGTAAGTTGACTAGTTTTTTTTTTGTTTTTGCCCCCTTTTTTTTTTAAAAAAAAAAAATCTTGTAAGATGCAATCGTTTGATGTGACAAACAGAGTTTGACGTGACACATTTTGACGTGATAAACGGAGGTTAACGTGACAAAAATTAGGCTAAGTCACAAATCGGAGGACCAAAACAAAAACACGTAATAAATTGAAAGAAAAAAAACTCTTGATATTTACTAGATCTTTCTCCTCCTCTTCCTCCTTCTTCGTATTTTACAACAAAACCTAGAACAAGAACTTGTTCATCACCACCACCAACAACAACCTTCACAACCGTCTATCAAGGAAGATATACGTTGATGAGGAAGAAATACAACAAGAAAGAGAGTGAAGAGATATGATGTTGTCATTCAAAAGTTATTAAAGAGAATGAAATGTTAGGGGATGAGAGTGAAGAGAAGAAAATATAAGAAAATTATGTTTTTATTTCAATTTCTAGTTTTATGGTTGATTAATTTTCTATGTTTTAGAGATAAACAATTATGGAATGAAGAAATTAAAGCTTTTGTTGGCTATAAATAACTTTGCACAACATGAATCGTGTCTGTGAATTTAGTTTGTTCTAGTGCTTTGATGCAGTTTAATGTGACATTTGAAGCACTTATTTTTGAACAATGTTGATAAACTTAAAGCTGGATGCAACAAGCTATATATTAAGGTTCAAAGAGCAAATTGTTTTCTTTTGTTTTTAAGTCTTTTTGGTTTCTAAATCTTTCTTCTATTTGGGTATAAAATTTTATGGAAATTTAAGATGTTTTATGTTGATGAGAGTTTCAGGTTGTTGGATTATAGATTTTGAGTGGAAGTTGAAAATTAAGAGTTTTAGTATATGAATATGAAACTTTCGGGGCAAAGGCATATGAGAAGATGAATTTATGAGTAGTGTTAGAGATGATGAAAAAATCATGTGAAGATGATCTTGATTTGTGGGTTAGACCATCATGTGAAATCTTTAGATATAAGTCTGAAGTTTTTTAAAGTCTTTTACGGTCTATTAGTCTACTGAAAAATCTATTTCATATTAACCTTTTAAACAAGTATTCTTAAATATCTTTAAATAGTGATGCAATTATATTATATTATTTATAGGACAAAACTTAGGTACAATTTCTTGGGTGCTTTTTCTATGGTTCTTAACTAAAAATACAACTTTTTTGGAGATAACAAACTTTGAGAGAATTATGGATTTAAGGAAATCACAGTGAATTTAGTTAAGAACCATACGAAAAGCACCTAAGAAATTGTACCTAAGTTTTGTCCTTATTTATACTATATATATAAAAGAAAATAACCTCTTTCAGTTCTTTTGGGCTAACTTTTTCTCTTTCTAAAAATATTCTCAATTTTCATTACAAATAACAGATGTAACAAATAGATAAGAATAAATTTAAATATTAAAATAAAAGTGTAACAAACACGATATAAATATATATATGTTCATTTTTTTCCTTTATCATTTTAAAAGTGTAATAAACTAGATGAGTATATTTATCTTTACTTTTTCATTATCCCAATTATACCCTTAAACAATTTTTTCTATAATAAACATTGTTGTTGGGGTCATTAAAAAAAAGAATTTAGATTATAGTTTTTTGTTATATTGTTGATGTCATTGAAATAGATAATCATGATTAGTTTAATTTTTTATAACTTGAAAGTAACAAACATTGATATTTTTAGTTTTAATCAAAATTAAAATTTCATAAAAAAAATACCGTTCATAATTTTTAAACATTAGCGCAATAAAAAAATTGAAAATACGGGCATGTGATAATTAAAACTCATATATGTAGTTCACTGAGGGATCCTCTATCAGATGCAGTTAACATAAATAGCAAAAGATCGCATTGATATTAACTGTTGTGAATTCTAACATGTTACTCAAATTGTGTTTTCTATCTAACCCAAAATATATGACTTCAAAATTATTGTTGTTTAATTAATCATGGCTTTAGTTGGAATTTAAATTACGGATTGTTGGAAGAAAAATCATAAGTCCCTCGTTAAATTGAGGATTTTTTATTTATTTATTTATTTTGAGTAGAAAATTGAGGATTGTTGAATCCCAAGTCCTAACCCATGGTCATTGCTCACTGGCAACACCACATTTCATATATGGCATCCTGCTTCTTAAAGATTGCAGAGAGTTAGATGTGTACTCCACATATCATCACTATACTTCAAAAGTGAAATTAAGCGTAAAAAAATGATGATGCCTTCATGTGTTTTAAGCATTAAGGCCTTTGCTTTGCTAATGGAAGCATTTTATTTACTCTTTATAATGGAAGCATCATCAAGATATTTACGGGGTTTGTGATTTTTCTATGACGTGCAATGAAAGCGTAAAGGGACTATCGCAAACAATGGACAACCTGTTTTAAAGTGCTAGTCATGATGCCGACAGGAAAGATCCTAAAACAATGTACAAAAATATAGGAAAAATCACTATACCATTAATTAACACATGTTCTTAAAACGTAGCTCAATCAATAATACCGAAATTGTTATGTTAGAAACCTTTACCTATATTCGAACCTGGAAGCTTGTATTGTGTGTGAGTTTCAGCGGTCTTTTCCACTTTGTGTACATACAAAAAAATAATTATATTTATCACTTTAAATTGTTATTTTATACTTTATGTTCAAGAATCAATGAATGATTAATGAGGTTAATTTGGATAAACCAAAATTATTATTTTTTTGGTAAAAAAGTAAATCTTTATTATTTTTCATTTATTCATAACTTTTTAATTTTATATGGAATGCGACAAACTATAACAATTTTTATTTGACTGAAGAAGTAACAAAGTATGATGAATAAGCCTAAGGGTGCGTTTGTTTCAAGTTATATTTGTAGATTTTTAGGAATATAACGATAGAAATATGCATGTCTATGTTTGTTATAAGTTTACTAAATTTTATTCCCACGTTCCTGGGAATAGAAATTTTTTCCCAAAGAAAAGGGTGGGAATAAAGTTCCCATGAAATGGAACCAGATTCATGTGTAATTACCTATTATAATTTCTATTTTTATGGTTTCCGAGAATATTATAATATTAAGTAAACATATTTTTTCTAAGAATAAAATTTTCATCTTTATGTTCCAAAGAATGTTATTCTTAGAAATAAATTTGGTAAACTTGAAAGAAACACACGCTAAATATTAGATATTATAATTCAGGGTTTAGCACAATACCAAGTTTGGATGTAAATTTTTATTTTTATTTTACTATTCAGTATTTATTTACAATTTTTATAATCATTTACCTAGTCAAATAATTTAATTTAATTGATGAAAGTATTTATTTTCAATAGTTTCAAGAAGGTAATGAGATTACACATATGAGAAAAAATTTGAGTTTTTTTTAGTGACTTGATGAAAGTTTCGTGGGAAGAAGAGAAAAGGGTAAGGTTGAAGGAGATGAAAAAATTGAAATAAAGGTGAAAGGTGTGCTTGTGAGAGAAATAAAGACGAGATCATGGTTGGCATGTGTCATAATAGCAAATAAACGCCTGCCACCTTATGTCGTGAAAATGTCGTGAAAGTGTCTTTCGCTGGATCTAGCATTTTCCATTTTTTAAATGTGCCTTTGCTCTTGAGCTTTGGACCTGGTTGGCCACAACACTCAACATTGCTTTGAAATTCTCATCAATACATGACATTTGGCGTTTATGTAACTCGACGTCCCAATGCAAGGTTGTTATCAAAGCTTGTATAATTAACCTCTTGAATGTAATGTTGGTATAGAAGAAATCAAGCATGATTCCAAGACAAATTGATTCATTGGAAAACTGTTATCAATTTAATTATCTCAAATGTCTCTCTTGCTGGTAATAACACAAAGAAAACATTTCCACTTTCAATCTTTGAGTTCATTGTTTTGAAAGCTTGCAAGGTTGATATTCATCTTCCCAAAACTCCTATCATCAAAGAAGTTATTTGGTCTCCTACAATCGAAAACTGGATCAAAGTCAACATTGATGGAGCAGCTGTGAATAGTCATAACAAGACAACTGCTGGTGAAAACTTAGGAATGTAAAAGGAGTGTGCTATTTTTGGTCAATATTTAGGCCATGATAATGCTTTGTTTACTGAACTAACTACTGCAATGATAACTATTGAGCTAGCAGCTTCAAAAGGTTATACTAGTCTATATCTGGAATCAGACTCCAAGCCAGTCCTTTTTGCCTTCAAGTCCATCGAAGTAGTGCTTTGGTGTTTAAGGAACATGTGGCTTAACTACTTACTTCTAACAAGTATGATAAGTTTTTTTCTTCTTTCTACTCGTATATATAGGGAATAGAATGTTTGTGCAATATGTTGGTCAATTTTGGCGTTACCCTTTCCTTTTCTTCTTTAACTTTATGGATATATTTACCCGACTTTATCAAGATGGAGTATATTAGAAATAGGTTGGGCATGTCCGATTTCAAATTTATTACCTCTTGAAAGGGTCCTTGGCTTAGTCCTTATTTTCTTTCTTGTACTTCTCTTTTTTTGGATTAATATATTAGTCAGGTGCTCTACCATTACTTTTGGTATAAAAAAAAGAAGTTTCTTTCCACTTAAATATTTCACCTCTCCCTCTCCACTTAAATATTTGATCACTCTTAAATGTTTTCATTGGTTTGTTACAATATTTTTTACTAAATATTTGCAGCTGTTTGTTACAAATTTTCAAAAGATGAGAATTAAAAACTACTTAAAATGAAAAGTTGTTTTTATTAGCTTCTAAAAAAAATCATTTTTGATAACTTATTTTTTAAAAAAATGATTCCATTCTACTAAACAAACACACATTTTTTATACCCTTCTTTAAAAATCTCAGAAAATTAATCCCTAAATTATTTTTAAATAATCTAAATATGATTAAATATCAAAATATATTTTATAATCAAAGTACTTTTAACCATGTTTTGATTGGAACATGATAGCAAATTGGGGGGTGGGACTTCAGTGACTTTGTGTTTGGTGACTTTGGTGACTTTAGTATATTTTAGAGGAAAGAGAGCGATGTTGGAATGAATAAAATAAATTATTTTGATGAGAGAGAATTATTGGTTAGGAGAGAGATATAGACAAAGGCACGGAAATGCACCGAAGCCAAAGACACCCCAAATTGGGCCATAGCATGCCCTAACCCAATTCCTTCCCATTACGCCTAAACCCCTTTTCCTTCCATCGCTTGAGTTAGGGTTTCATCGTCGTACTCAAACATCGCAATGGAGGACCCAGCAACGGTGGACAGAATCAGCGCCTTATCAAACGAGTTACTCTGTCGCATTCTTTCTCTTCTTCCGATCAAAACCGCTTTCACCACCACCGTCCTTTCAACCCGCTGGACTCCACTTTGCTACTCCCTCACCACTCTCCGTTTCGACGATGAAACAGTCGAAAACTACAAAGCATTCGGTCGCTTCTGTCGTTTTATCGACACACTCATGCTCTCCCCTCGCGTCTCAAACAAATCCCTCAAAACGTTCCACCTCAAGTGCCGCTTTGGAATTTACGACGATTATCGTCAAAGCTTCCACGCATGGGTTGAAGCTTCTAAACGACGCTGCGTCGAGGAATTTCATCTTATCATGAATAAGCACACTTTGAATCCCACAATTTTCACCTCTCAAACCCTAGTTGTTTTGAAACTTGAAAAGGTTCAAGTTGAAGCTGAAACTCTGTGTGTTGATCTTCCGTCGCTTAAAACGCTGCATTTGAAATATGTTTGTTTTGAGAATCAGAATGATATCAAAAAGCTACTTAATGGTTGTCCTAATCTACAAGATTTGCATACTTCTTATCCTAGATATATGAGACGCGAAGAGAATAAGGAAGGAGAAGAATTTGAATCATTGTTCTTGTCTAAATTGGTTAGAGCCGATGTTGGTTCAATCGATGTTCCGTTTAATGCAATTCATAATGCTGAATTTCTACGTGTAGTTAGGATACAAGAGCCTTCTTTGCAGATGAATGTTGATGAGATTTTCAAAGGCATTCCGGTGTTTCAAAACTTAATTCATATTGAACTATGGTGTTTTGGTTTTTTTCATGGCTGGGATGGTGTAGTAGAATTGCTTTGGAATTGTCCCAAGCTTCAAATTGTTTTCATTAGAAAGGTTTGTGGACTAGAAGTTTTTTACATGCTTTTTTTTTTCCTTCATATATAATTTATTTGATGGAAAATGAATGCTATATTTTATCCCTTTGACAGTGGAACACCAGCTTATCCAAGGATTGGGATTGCCCAATTTTGGGTCTTGAATGTGTTGAGTCTCACCTCAGGTCATGTACTATTTTAAATTTTGAAGGGTCGGAAAATGATCTCCGATTTGCATCATATATTATGCAGAATGCGAGGCTTTTACAAGAGATCACATTTGAGGTTACTACTAGCTCCTCAAATGAAATACAAAAGCATCAAATAATAGAAGAACTATCCAGTTGTCCAAAGATGTCTCAAGGATGCAAACTTACATTTTGAATTTATTAAGTGACTAGATCATCAGTGTTTTTTTAGTTTCTATTCTAATAATATGCAGCCATTTAATTTGGTGGTTTGATGATATTTAGTATGATGGAACTCTAGGGTTGACCACTATTGTGGCTCAGTAATGATTTTGTTTGGATGCTTTAACTTTAGTTTGCTCTATTGCATTGTTAGTGACAATTGTTTTGTTTCTGCTATAAATTATCCTCATATTGTTAGAGTTGTTTAATTTATGCTTGATAGCTTGTTTGTTTACTAAAATATGCCGGTATAAAGGAGATTGTGATATTCCAATTATATCTCACTCACACATGCTGCTGCCACTATTATTCTTTCTTTGTTTATAATAGAAAAAGTCAACGAAAATTCATCGGTCACTTCATTACAGTTTTATGTGATTTTGTTGTGGATCTTTCTCTCATGTTCAAACACTTCCCTCTTCCATTTGTTTAGCATCATAGAATTAGATAAAAATGAAACAAGTTTTCCTTCTTTGTTTTCAAGAATATCCATTGCTTTATGGTGATTTTCCTGATTGATTCATGAATCACAGTTTCTTTAGTATGTGATGGGGAAAATGCTATTCCTGGTTTTGTAGAACATCTTGAAGAGCGAAAAAATTGTAATTGCTTAGCTCATTACCATGTGTAAGGATAAAAATCAAACTTATACGTTTTGTGGAACATTTACGGCTACAGACTGTATTGTGTGGGGAAAACGTAGTTTCAGATACGTTACCAATTTCTACAAACTACAGTATTAGAGTTTTCTAATTAGTTGTAATGAATTCGTTTATGTGTAATATTTAAAGAGATCGGAGGCTTATAAAAAATCTAAATTGGTTTTTATGTAAGTTGGTAGTTGTTTTTCGATTATAACAAGTTGTATTGTCGCCGCTCCTTGATGCATTAAAAGCCGATCTCTCTATTTTTTATCCCTTTTTTCTTCAATGACTTAGGTTTTGTTTGCGAGTTTGGAGGGGAAGGAAGGGGAGGGTTTTTGAAAAAATGAAGGAGCAAGTGGAAGAAATAGAAGATATTGGGGGAGTGGAGGGTTTTGGGGGGTTGATTTTTCTTCATGATAAAAAATCCTCCTTATTTGAATTGAAGTAGGGATTTTGAGGGTTTATATGAATTTTTCAAATTTAATCTATGTTGTTGTTATATTCTTAATATTAAATATCTGAATCATAAGCATTAATTTATCATTTAAAAAAAAATACTCTTTCAGAAAAATGTGAAAGATTTCTCTATTTTCCTTCCATATTTTCCACCCTCCAAAATCCTCCCTTCCCCTCCCCCCAAACTCCCAAACAAGGCTTTAGTGGTTGTGTTTTGATTATGATAACAAGTTGTATGGGGTAGTGTCTTAGTATTTGTAATTTGGTTCTTATGTAATTTGGTTTTTATGTAAGTTCAGTAATGTAATTTGGTATTTATGCAATTTGGTTTCTATGTTAGTTGAGTAATAATCTGATTAATAACTTAGTAATGTAAGTTGGGAAACTTTGATATAAAGCAAAAATTATAGGGAGTTATTGTGTCAACTATGTAGCACCGACACTTTATATTAAATGTATGTTTGGTCTTTAACACAACACTAACACATGCGGTTGTATTTGATAATTTTATTTTTTTCATGTTTGCGTTAAGTGAGATTTTAAATTCACAAGAAACAAAATAGTAGGTTCTCCATAATTAAGAATATGGTTTTCCCCTCTTTTGTCCAACTCTTAGGGTCCGTTTGGTTCGAGAATTAGGAGGGGAGGGGAGGAGAGGGGAGATATTTTAATTAAAAGTGTGTTTGGTTCACAAGGGGAGGGGAGAGATTTTAAAATTATTTTACTGTTTTACCCTTAAACTTAATTAAATAAGGATAATAAAGTAACGAAACAATAACGATGTAATCTATAACAATACGATGTAGACGATGGAATAATGAATTAGTAATAGGGTTTTACAAGGGGTAATAAAAGTTGTTACAAGGAAAAATTCTTAATAATATACAATAAAAGTTGTTACAAGAAAAAATAAAATTGTTAATAATATGAAATAAAAGTTGTTACAAGATAATATAACCTATAACCTAATAATAGTAAAAGTTTTTTCAAGGATAATATAACATAATAATAATAATAAATGTTGTTACAAGGATAATATTGAGATTTTAAATTAATATAAGGATAATTTTGACAGTGCAATAAAATTTGCTCCTCTCCCCTCCCCTCCCCTCCCCTCCAAAACTCTCGAACCAAAATGACCCTTAACCATGTTCACATCTTCTACATGTTTTTTCACAAATATGATTTTCTCATTCTCACCAAAGTTACCAACTTGTGGTAACCTTCATCTTCTGAACATTACTTATCTAGGGATCGTGCCTAAAAGAATGGCCACTTACCCCACCATAGATCATTAGATGCATATTATCTGTCCAAAATTTTGGCGCTGATCCATACCTCAATGTCACATTCAAAATATTTAACAAGAGCTCACCTGACACACCCACATAAGGAACTTGAGTGATTCCATATTGATCACAACTAGAATGGCCATGTTCCCTAGCCGCAACAGTGAGGTGAAAACTAAGACCTGAATTCTACAAAACTGATTTTGGATGCAGATGCAGTGCTGTCATAGGATGAGATTGATACTTGTTTCCAAGTCTCTAGCTGCATTTTTTAGGTCAAATTCATCAAAACTGTTGTGTTCTTCTAAAGGAAGCCATTTTACTGAAAAAGGGATACTTGAAATACAGAAATAAGTCTAGTACAACTAAGGAATAAAATCATTAAGACTTTTATGAACAAAATGTTGTATTCTCTAACAAGGTTAAATAATGGATATCTCAATATTATTATTATGGAAGATATGTTTATAGTTAAAGGGTGAAGGTGAAAGCAAGGTATATCTTAGTGTAGCATGGTGGTTGTGGCTTAGAGATACTGAGATAAAACTATTGATTCTGTCAACATGTGTTAAGCACTTCTTGCTTGATTTGATAATATTAATAATAAATTGTATTTCCTATTAAATTGATTGTTGTTCCAAGTGTTTTTTTTTCTTTTGACATTGCTTGCTAATATGCAGTCTTGGTATTCATGCTGAAAAATATTTCTGATTTTTGCATATTGATTGTTTGCCCCGACACCTCTTCATATTTTTGGAGGATATTCTTTAACCTGTTATATTCACTAATGTTTGCCCTGCAAAACAAGAAACAATCGTCAGCAAATAACAAGTGTGTGAGGAGAGGGGCTCCTCTACACACTTTGATACCATGAATCATTCCCTTCCCCTCCGATTTTTGTATTAAACATGACAATCCCTCCGCACACAATAAATAAATAAGGCGACAATGGGTCAGCTTGTCTTAGACCCTCTTTGGGACAACAGGTCCCACTCTCTCCCCATTTACTTGCACTTGATAGTGAACACCTTCGATACACATATTCATCCAATTCACCCATCTACCATGAAAACCCAAACTAATGATCATCCGCTTCACAAAATTTCAATTCACCCTATCATATGCTTTGCTAATGTCGACTTTCAAAGCCACTTCACCCATATTCCCTTTCCTTTTGCATTTCATGTGATGAAGAATTTCACTAGCTGTCATGACGTTATCTGTTGTGAGCCTATTTTCAACAAAAGCGGATTGTTCTTGAGAAATACATTTATCTAACAACAGTTTCATCTGGTTTGCAAGCACCTTAGCGATAATATTGTAGAGCACATTATACAAAGAAATTGAGCGCAAATCACGCATTGATTCCAGTTTATCTTTTTTTTGTATGAGAACAATATTTGTTGCCATTATTTGATTTGGAAAAGAACCACTATTTAGCCATGAAACCCCCGGTTGGAAAATTTCTACTCCACATAAATGCCAAAATCTTTTAAAAAAAGCCGAACTAAGACCAGCTGGACCTGGTGCTTTATCAGAATGCATAGAAACAAGAGCATTTTTAAACTCACTTACTTGAAACGGAGCAATTAATTTCAGGTTGTCCTCATTGGTAAAAACAGCCTTAACATAATTCAAGTTTTGCATATCTTCCCCCCGGTCATTTGAGAACAAATCCTCGAAATATTTCTTTGCTACCTCACAAATGCCCTGCTTCGTATTTATCATTGCACCATCTATATTTTGAATCTCCGAGATATCATTACACCTTCTAACTTGCCATATCATGAAAAAAAAATGCGAGTTTGTGACACGATTAAATAAGAATCACAGATAAGAAATGAGGCCATCAATTAAATTGAATATACATTTTATATCACATCACAAGAATATAGATAACAGAATAATAACAGTCCCAGATGGAAATGCTCCCAAGGATTTCTGAGAGCTAACTTGTTCTTCTGTCATAATACCATCATGAACAACATTTGAGAGCAAATAAATACATGAAAATACAAATATAGATGAACATAGTAAGAAAACAGCCTGAAGAAATGATAAGCTACACATAAATTTGGATAAAATAAATAACATAAAATAAAATAAATGGAAACATCAAATAAATTTGTCTTATTTCTTCCATGATATAATTCAGTGCTTTGCATTCTTTTCCTCCGGTAATATAATCAACCAGCCACACCATTGCCAACAGTAATTTCTGCATTTAAGCTACTTTTTACCTTTGGGGGACTTGAATGCCGCCTTAATCTAGCAGGGGAAGCCAGAAAAGTAAACTGTTTCTTTGCATTTCCAAAGGACCCTTTTTCTGGAGTACTGTTCTCTGCAGCTGATGGACTTTGCAACCTAGACTTGGCTTTTGCAGACTTAGTTGGCACCATGTAACTTGGAACCGATGGAGAGCTTGCAAGACTTTCACCATCCGTCACTATCGACCCAGCAAAGGAGTGCCTCATCTGAGTCGGGTAGGATTGGCAAGCACCAACAACCAGTCGCTGGCACAAAGCCTTGGTCATCTCCTATAGGAACCGGCAGCATCAACGTTCATTTTATAGGAACCCACAGACGGAAGATGTCATCTGATATTTGAAACCGGGATTGGAACTGGTCCTGTGATATCATTTTGTGCACTGTTAAAATTGCAGATCGCTTTGATAGCACTTTTATAACTGTCAGATGCACAAGGAATTTCAATTTCCTCAAAACATCTCTTATTTCTAATCCACCAGATTTCATAAAAATGGATAACACCACTTGAATCACATCAGCCCCTTCATTAATGACAAGAGTAGTGATATTTGAACAACCATTTGAGACAACTTTTGGGAAAAGGACTTAGCAGAAGTGTTACTACAGCTAAAATTCACACTTAAATGAGATGCAAAACACACAGATCTCACCCACTCACAATCCATAAATAAATGCCCAACAGTCTCATTACAAAAACAACAAAGAGAATACACTGAGCACCTCAATTAGAAAGAGCCAATCTAACCGAAATTCAATCATGTAGGATACGCATGAACATGCCTCAGTATAGTCCCCAATTTCCATAGCTTAGACCAGACTTTGTTGTGTTGTGGCATAATGGATTGATTGGATTGGTGCACTGCTTTCCTATGCTTCAAAAAATTATATGCTCTGATTACATAGTTTTGTGCAATCTTCGTTTTACTTTTATGGATATTTTTATAATTACTAAGTTAATAGATAATTATCACCATATAGTTTGCTTGATTCAATTTGTTTCACTACAACTCAGTGTGACATTTTTATGTTGTTCCAGGTTCGAATCTTGATAAGGGAGAAAATACTAACATCACAACTGTTGTGAATTCGTTGTGAAAACCACACCAATAAAAAACTTGATGCGTGAAGCAAATTAATACCAAGTAATCAAATCAAGCGGGTGACAAAAAATAATTCAAACAAAAATAAACAGCAAGAGATAAAGGAAGAAGGAGAACACAAGAATCTGTTTACCCAGTTCGGCCTAATGATGACCAACTCTGGGGGAGAGAGCAGCTCTCCGTTCCACTATAATGATATGAGTTTCTTTACAAAGAGATATTGAGTTACAAGAATCAGTCTTCAAACCTAATTATACCCAAGTCTCAATCTCTTCCCGTGTGTTTTGTTCGAGGTGAATCAAAACAATCCCAACCCTAGTGTTTGTTGCCAAGAGAAATTCTCAATAAAACCCTAGTTTGTATGTTGGCTTCTAAACCCTGTTTTCTACACACATAATCATCTGATACAAGGTTTATATTTATACTGGAAAGCATCCCTCAAAAATTGGAACATAACCGGCCCATGAAAAAGCCGTTTTATTTTTTTCTGCTGTCACGCAATTTGGGCACCGAATTCTGCTGTTCGGGCGCCGATTTTTCACGTAGCCAAAAGGCTACTTCTGCAGGCACAATTCGGGCCCAGAACTTGTGCCCCAAACTGCTCCATTTGGGCCCCGAATTTGACATTTCCAGGATGCATGTTTTTGAGTCATTTTCCAACAACAACTAATACTCGCCATTCAAAAAAAAATTACCGGTCCTCTTCGACTAACTCTAAATTTTACCGGTAACAATTACATTTCTTTAGACAAACTTTTTTTTTCTTTATTTGTTTGAAAAATTGTGAGCAGATACTTATTTTGAGACACAAAGATCAACTTAATGTAAATCAAAAGAAGTTTACAAGTGCAAGTTGATAGCCGTTACAACATACAATCTCCATCTCCATATTATATACATTACAAATAATTAAGATGTGGATTAGTAGTTGGTGTAGAATCGATTTCATTCAAAATCAAGATATATGTCAAAGCCAAAAATCATGGTAAAGTTGCATAAACTAAAACAAGAGAGGAAATAGAAGAGCAACTCAAGCCAAGAACAATAATTGGCACTTAAATAGTCCAAGTAAAATAATTTCTACTGAAGCCTTCTAAACTAAACTTTAATGGCACAAGTTACAACAAAGTTAATAGCTTCGTCTAGTATGATTTCCCTTGAAGATAGCGTGTTTGGTTTCACTTCAAAGATTGATTCTTGAGAGATAGAATATGCCTGAACCGTTTAGATAATGGGAAGAAATGTTGTACTACTTCAAAATGCACTTCCACCACCTTTGGTCTTTCCAAGCAACATATCTTTTGCTTCATTGATTTTGGAAGCAACATGATGGCTACCACCAGCATCTGGATGGTTTGCAACCATCATTCTCCTATGTGCTTCTTTAATCTTAACAATTGGAGCGGTTGGTCTGCCATAGCAACAATTTAAAATCAGTACGACAGACATGAAAAGGTTTCTGGAAAATAATTTGTCAAGAGCATGACTAGGAACAAAATTCAAAAATAACCAGTCCATTGGAAAATATAAGAGGGAAAAAATGGCAATACCTAACACCAAGAATACGAGCTGCTTCCCTCTTATCCATGATAGCTTTGAAACCACCTTCATAAAATTTACGCATCCCAGCTGGTCTAGCCTTGAATGCTTGCCAAGCCAGGATACCATATCTTCCGGCATAAGCTCCAGCAGCCACAACAAGCCCTGTGACTAATGGTGTTTCCTGTTTACAAACTTTCAATTTCAGGTCCACAAAATAAACATAATTTGAAAAACAACAAACTTTAAATTCAAAGACTCCCTCATCCAATAAACCACCCTTCAACGGGTCTAATATCATATCATCTGGGTGTAGCCCAGTGGTATGATATCCGACGTTGAAAGAGTATTACAAACAAACAAATAACCCCTCCCCTTAACAATCACAGACATTAATGTTTAAATATAAAAATTATATATCATAAGGAGGCTGTTAACAACAAGATATGAAATTCAGGTTGTGATTTCAACAATATTATAACAATATCCAAATAAGAATGAAGATGAAGTGCTTACCATAATAATGTTGATATAAACCTTGGACAGCTGAAAACGTTGGATTCGAATAGGGTTTGATTTGATTTGAGGAACAGAGCAAAATAGGGTAGAGAATGAAAGAAAACTGCGGTTTTTATTTTATTTTGTTGAGTTTTCTTGCTCAATACGTCTGGTTTTCTCGTAGCTTCCTAACCGCCTATGCACAGTTTTTCTAGAAAATAACTTGTCGGACACCCTACAGTTATTAATTCCTTTTTTTTATAATTTTTTTTTAGATTGCCACGGTATCGTTGTAATTAATTTAACTTATGCATATAACTTAAAATAAATAAAACCATGTTATTAAATATTTATGTTGAGGGTGTAATACTAAATACCAAATTAACAAGCATGTATGCATAATATATGCGAGGTTCGCGGTTCAAACCCCGGCCACCACAAAAAAAAAAGGAATTCTGCTCTTCCTCCAACACAAAACACTCGCGTCCAGCATGATTTCCAAGTATATCCCTGCGTGAGTTAAGTCACGCAGCGTGTCTTAACTCACGCACGTTATAAGCTCTGCGTGACTTAAGTCACGCACCACTGGCATGTGCGCGAGTTAACTCACACACGTTGGCCGGTGGTCAGAGCTGAAGAACAAACGTTTTATCCACTTTGGTCAGGTTTTCAACATCTAATTTAAACGTTTTTAACCACTTTCACACGTTTTTTTTTTACCACATTAATGTTAGATACTAGGTTGTCATTTCTACCTATAAATACCCTCACAAACTTCCTCTTTTTCTCACATTATCTCCTCCCACTCTCTTCCCCTCTTTCTCTTCTTCTTTTTTGCTTTATAGTATCTAGGCTCTTTATACCCCTTTAGGTATATACCAGTAGCTTTTGGGGGAAGTAGTGGTCCGTCGGGTTCGAGAAAAGGGCATCATCCATTGAGGTAAAATTAGGTTTGCTTCCTTTTACTCCCAAAATCTTTTTACCAGTAACTTAACTTGCGCCACTCCACTTAACTTGCGCATTATTTTACACTTGCGCTAGTTAACTAGCGCAGGGGCATTTTGGGCATGGCTGCAGAATGCGAGTGTTTTGTGCTAGGGAAGAGCAATCATCAAAAAAAATTAACAAGCATGAACTTGTAACCATTAGTTGAGTTATTCCTTTTATTCTATGTTCTAGTTTAAATCGAAATAAATCAATCAAATTCAATATCCCCTTAAAAACAATCAAACTCAATATTGACTAGTAATGGATATTGAGTTTTTATTAAAGATCTCAACCACATTGAGATCTTTAGTTTGTAGGATCAATATTTTAGAAAAATATTGACCATTAGTACAAATGTTCTGAAATTCAAACCAAACTATTATATTTAAGGTCAAATATCACTTTTAGTCCTTTTAGTTTAACAAAATTCTCAAGTTAGTCCTTTAAGTTTCGAAAGTTTCAATTAGATCCTTTTAATTTGACAGAATTCCCAAATTAGTTCTTTAAGTTTCAAATAGGTCCAAAATAAAATTTAAAAATATGAATAAATTAAGTTTGTTTCTCTGTTAGCATTCACCGACACTATAATGATTTTAAGTCAATATGTCGATGATGCATTTGATACTATATTGATTTTAATTTGATATATCTAGAGACGAAATTACATTATTTTTAATAAATATCTAGGAACGAAATTACATTATCTTTAATAAAATATTTTGGTAAAAAATCTTTAATAAAACAATATACCGAAGCAAAAAATATATATTCTGACAAGTATATTAATGTAACTGGAGACAAGATCTGTTGCCACTTCCCAAGTATACAACAAACATTCTTGCGTTCTTCAACCAAGCCACACACAACAGAAATATCATAGCTAACCAGAACAGTGTAACATGAAAAGAGATGACACGATTAAATAAGAATCACAAATAAGAAATGAGGCCATTAATTAAATTAAATATACATTTTATATCACAAGAATCAAGATAACAGAATGATAACAGTCCCGCATACCATCATGAACCACATTTTTTTTAACAAATAAATACATGAAAATACAAATATAGATGAACATAGTAAGAAAACAGCCTCCAAGGAAATGATAAGCTACACATAAATTTGGATGAATAAATAAAATAAAAAATGGAAACTGCAAACGAACTTTTCTTATTTCTTCCATGATATAATTCCGTTGCTAGTGGAGTGCTTTGCATTCTTTTCCTCAGGTTCTATAATCAAACAGCCACACCATTGCCAACAGTAATTTCTGTATTTAAGCTGCTTTCTACCTTTGGTGGGCCTGAATGCCGCCTTGATGATCTGGCAGGCGAAGCCGGGAAATTAAGCCGTTTCTTTGCATTTCCAAAGGACCCTTTTTCTGGTGTACTATTCTCTGCAGATGATGGACTTTGCAACCTGGACTTGGCTTTTGCAGACTTAGTTGGCACCATGTAACTTGGAACTGATGGAGAGCTTGCAAGACTTTCATCATCTCTCACTATTGATCCAGCAATGGAGTGCCTTCTCCGGACTCGCTCCGACTGAACACTAGTCATGCTTTTGGTGTCATCATCTATAATACAGCTCACCTTTGGACTAGCCTTATTCAGTTTCTTGAGAATTGCTGGCTTGGGAGGCTTTGAGTTGGATTGGAAGTTAGGTGAACCCGGATTTTGGCTTGCTGTTGGAGAATGATTTTCGGAATTGAGCTGGAAACGAGCAAATGATTTGCTGATTTCAGCACTGGTAATGCCACGGATTGAACTTTTTACAGATGAATTGTTCTCTTTTTCCATCAGGCTTTGGTTGGCTGCCATCCAACGTTCCAACCAGCTCCATCCCCAACTAGGATTGGTTGGATCCATGAACATTGGATTTATAGATTTTGATGAATTCCGCCCATTTTTCTGTTAAATAGAAGTGTATATTTATCTTGGGTCAAACTTTGTACTTGATTTGTTCAAAAGATCAAGAAGCTCAAACTGAAAACTATGTTAGCAGAAAATAGATAAATCACCGAGTTCACCAGATATATCTAGCAATCTCACAAAACAGTTACAGTTTTAGTCTCTGGATAACTGAAAATTATGTTACAGAAAATTTAAACATATAGGATTTCTTGGCAATTTTGTAGATGACAACTCAGGAGAAGCATAACAAAATTAATCGAGCTGGGAATTCATAAACAGCATTGAGCAGTTTTAGATATTGCTAATTAGGCATCTATTTTTTGTCAGAATTCTGATCTATAATGCTTTTTTTTCTCTTCCATGAACCGAAGTAGACTAGAGGATTTGTGTCACATTTGATATAAAAATTGTGGTAAGAGTCATTTTCTATTTCTTTTTTAGGTGGGGAAGGGGAAATTGTAAAGTAGTTTCAGATATATTTGTGGATCAGTCTAGAACACTCATGATTCATTAGCAAAACTGGTTCATACCAGGTCCAGATCAGAAAGAGGTACTACGAAAGAAATGATTCAAACTTACACTTTCTGTAATTCTCAAAAGAATTCTATGTAACTTCGTTACAGAACACAAAGAAAAACACAAGATATATGAAGAAAAAGACAAGATATATGACCCAAATTTATTAAGCGTGGGTGTTAGAAGAAAGAAAAACAACTTTAAGAGAGGAGGAAACAAAGAGTAAGATAAAATAGTATGACAATAACCCTCGAGGTTCTCATTTTGATACTTCATAGCAAGGTTATTAGTATCTTACCATATTTGTGAGCAGTATCTCGATTTGATACTAGACAGAACCCACTCGACATGAATCTAAGTGTGTATCTAGGACACTACTCCCACATTAAATTCCAATTCGTTATGATGAGTCCCGCCTCCCGGTTCACTATGATAAATCTCAATTCATTCTACTGAATCACTACCTAAACTTAAGAGTAGCTAGACTTGTTTTTTGTTAACTTCATATAGCTAACTACGTTACTTTTGTCGTTTAATTTGTGACTTAAATCTTGAATTATTTTGAGTTTCATCAACTTATAATTTTGCTACGCCACTTTTTTTTATTTTATAAAAATGTCATTTTTATCGGTAATGTATCTTACGATCCATAACAAGATTCGACTAACAATTTGGAAAGTATATCTTCTGAATCATGATTGGAATCGAAATTTGATAACCATGCTTTATACTATGTAAAAATTTCATGCAATTTACCTTACTGGCCATTTTTGCCTTTTACCTTTCACTTCATAAAAACTTCATCCATGCTTTATACTACGAGTAAATTTTATGTGATTTACCTTACTAGCCATTTTCCCTTTGATCTTTCAGTTTATCAAAAATGCACCCATGCTCTTTTCTTATTTCTTATCCTGACTAACCTAAAACAAATGCAACTTCTTAAGAGAAATAGCAAACCTGATGAGTGAATGAATAAGCCATTGCTCTTTCTCTTCTCATAGTAGCCTCGTACTTGCTTAGTAACTTGGCTTCAATTTGCTCTCTTGATTGTATGCTTTCATCCCATTCCTCCCCAATCTGTTATGAGAATTTGGGACAGTTAAAAGCATTCCATTATCCATAAGCTAAAATTCAAATACACAAGAAATCTGTGTCAATTATATATTTATTCTGAAGTATATCAGGGAAATTAACCCTTCGGAGACCTGTATCTCTAGCTCTTTTGTGTGCTTTTGTAAAAGCTGTTTTTGCAGAGCTTGAGTCTCCTCTAACATCCTGACCCGCCTCGAACGAATCTGGGATTGCACATGACCTAAAGTCTGCATGGAGCGGAGGGTACTGATGGCCTGACGTTTTACGACTGGCCCTTCCATTAGTGCTCTCAACCTGTTCAGCCCCCTTAAAGCCCGAAATGCTCTTCTTGCCTGAATGATATCAAAACAAAATTCAGCTTCAAAGTATAAAATCATTGAATTAATAAGCTTTCTTTTGCAGCAATTGTCGGTTACCACTAATAAACATCATAACTTGGCATTATTAAACAGGAAAATGCACATCTTTTATTGTATGGATTCAAATTCAAGTTTCAAACAAGAAGTGAAATATCAATTTTGTAATTGAGGTTTTTTCACTTGCAGTAAAAACATTCAACACATAATTGTAAGAGGCAAAATAAATACCAAGTATCGCCGAAAAGTGGTTTGAATCATGATTGCCGCAACCTCATCATTGGGTTTACTGGCAACCTGAACAATTGGAGCGGCTTGAACCTCAACAGTCTCTGTCTGAACATCAGGAACAGGTACATCAACATCCACGTCTGTTGCAACTTCAACATGATTGTTTTGATTCTCAATATGTGTTAAAATAATCTCCTCTTCAGCCTCAGGTGGATGAAAAGGAGGTGCTTGATCAGTTTCTGGATATGAATCTGAAGTGTTTAATTTTTTCTTCCCAAACCATTTCTTCTTTGATCCACTTGAATTCTACAAAATCAGTTGCTAACACCGTGAGAAACTTCCCAGATAATTTAGATCAAACATATTAAGCGATTGGCTTATAGCCTAAGTGCGTATGAATAAACTATTTCTATCACAAAAGATAAGATAAAGTCAAATTGTTTTCATACAACGTCGGTTGTGAAAATAAGTTGTTGCAATAAATTCTTAGACATTCTCACAAGTAACTATGTCGGTAGATAAACTCAAATAGTAAGCGAATTGAAATGCAAACCTGATGTTTGTTTTGTTTAGAGTCAGGGCTAAGAGCTTTCTTGACATTAGAAAACCAATTTGGCTTATTCTTCCCCATATTATTGCATTAATTTCTATCTCTCACTTTGAAAATCTCTATGATTTCTCACTCATAAACAAAAATAGTAAGTTGAATAAAGTGAAGAGGGAAAATGAAAGTAGCTAAAGTGAAAGGCAAGAGAGAGATCTAAAATGAAGAGAAGTTGAAGATAAAAGAGGGAAATGTGATTAGATTAGATCTTGGGAAGAGACAAAAGTATTCTGTTATTTTTGTATTGATGAATGAAAAGAAGAGAGAGAAAGAAGTGGGGCCAACTACCTAGGTGAATGAGGTGGTGGTTCTGTTCTGTGATGAGCAGTGTGGGACCGGTCCAATTATCATGGGCAATGTGGTTGTTGTTAAACGGTGAGTGTACTGTGTACAACGGATATTGATATTGGTCCCACTCACGCCGGTGGTTGGTAAATCGCTGCCAATCGCATTTTTCTTTTTCTTTTTTTACTTCTACGTTCTAAAATAATCGATATATTTGGTAACTCACGTAGATTAAATAAAGTCCTCACTCCATTTTAAAATAAATGTTCTTTAAGATTTTTACACATAAAATAAGAAATATAATAATGATATTAAAAAATATGACAATTTTATTAAACTAAACTTCCGTGGGCACGCACTATATTTTGAAGGTGTGTTAGTTTCATGCATATTACATATATATATATATATATATATATATATATATATATATATATATATATATATTTTATTTATATATTTTTATTTTATTTACTTAAAAAAAATTATCAACCTTTCATGCAAATGTTATGGAATATATTAAACAAAAACGTGTTTTGCACATCTTCTTTTACGTTGGTTTCATTTTCCTTAATAATTAATATAGGATGATAATGTAATTATATATTATGGAAAAATTTAAGAGGTTTTGAATCAAAAGGGGTTATCAATTTTTCTATTAAAATTACAAAAACAAACTTTATTTTTTATTCGTCATTTTTTATTTTTAAATGTGTCTTTAGTTAATTAGTTTAATCTTTAAATATATTTTACACTAATCAATTTGGTCTATACAAAGAATAACAAAAGAAATATTTGAAGATGTGATCATAGTTATGATAAATTTCAAATATTTTAGTGAACACACATCACATTTTAAAACAATCTTTTTTTTTATACTAAAATGACACTCATTTGAAACGGAATGAGTAGTATCATGTGTAGAAAAGTGATACGTTTACTAATTTACATCATTGGTCCTAAACTAATTGATCTTGTTTGATGTAGACACTATTTACCTAATATATTTTGATCATATTTATTCACTAGTATTTAAAGATTAATGGTACTACATTTGTCCTTAATTATAAAACTCTTTTGAATCTTTTCTTTATCCCTTTTTATAATACTATTTTCAAATTTTAAAGTACATTAATTATTTCTTCACTAATATATCCCTATTTATGTTACATATTCTTCAATATGTAATAAATACCATTCAAAACGTTAACAAACCCTCTATTCTAAAGGATAAATTTGTAAGACAGTAGTAATTGTCAACAAAATTAATATTATAATAATCAACTTTTTTAATTCTCGTGTTTTTCACAAAAGGGTCATATATTTAGGGACGGATGAAGTAGCATATATGATGTTGAATTTATCTCGATGAATATTTTTAAAAAAACAATTTTTTTATAAATTTTATAAATAAATAATTAAAAGTTTAAAAGATTAAAATGATTCATAGATATATGTGAAAAAAATCAATTAAGTCAATTATTTTAGAAGAGATATATATATGTATGTAAAAATAAAATAAAAAAGAGATATAGTTAGAAGATAACTTCTCAATTTTGCCAAGTGTCTAACAAGTTATATTGCCAAGTGTCATTTGGTTGGAAGATAACTTCTCAACCTTGTGTTACCTTGTTCAACACTTACCACCATCTTTAATATGCACGGGTGTAATCACCGTTAACATAAATACACAGTGAAATGTATTTACTTAGGAAAAAAAATATTAATTAGATATTAGAATTGGAAAAAAATGATAATTAGTATTCTCTTAAAAATCAAAAGTCATTCATTTAAGACAACCCTTTTTTTACAAATAAGCCACAAATTTTAAGATGAGTGACAGCATGAGTAAATGAACTATCTCTCAATTGAACATGTAGGAGTAATTTTTAAAAAATATTACACCTTAAAAAACTCTTTTTGATATATTAGTATCCACAGTTTTATTTTTTTAATCAATTACAACTAAAATACACTTAATTAAAAAGATAATGTCGTTTTTTTTTTGAGGAAAAAATATAACGCGGTTGTTGACAATTTTAATGAAAAACATATTTTTTTTCTATAAATTTTGTGAATTTACTAAGACTCTAAGAGGGTCTTACATAAAGAGATGAATGTAGTACCACAAATTTTTTTTTGTCTTAAATATGAGAAACATAATACATTAATTTTTTAAATGCATTAGATTTTTTTTTTTTATGAATAAATATTATTTTTTAATACTTTATTTTACCTAAAAACTCATAGTTCATATGCAAGTGAGTTTCATTTAATAAATATTAATGTCACTTTCTTTTTCAAATAGAATTATCTCATTTGAAAAATTACCATTATGGTTATTTAAAATATTAGGCTCTTTTTCTTTTAAATAGACTTGAGAAAGCACTTTTGTGAATCTTGCCGTAAATTCTGTTTGGATAGCACAAACAAATCGGTCCCATATGCGTTTCCTTGTTTTTATTCTTGCTAATTATTTCATGCATAGTATGAATGCTTCTTCTTCTTTTTTTTTCTTTTTTTTTTTCACTTTTCTTTTGATCCTGTAACAAGGAATTTCTTGCAACTTTACTTTTTCCTTTCACTAAATGTCATCGATGTAAAATCTAAAAGTTTCAATAGGTTACTTGTCGAACAAACTATTTTAATTAAAACCTAATTCATAAACTAGTACTCTATAATCATACCACATACCAACAACAATGTGTGAACTTCACATCTTTGAACTTCAACCTTGTTATGAGTTAAGTGCATGATGACACTCAACCCAAAATATTAGTTAATTAAGCAAGAGAGTTTTATGATTTAAGTATCGCATTGAACACTTTTATATTTATTTAATGTAACGTTCTTAACATTGTCACGCCTATTAAGTTCTTAACGTCTAGAGATGCTTTCACTCTATCAACATTAACGAGTGAAGGTAGTCATTTCCTTTTCGGAGGCTTAACTCACATATCGTTATTCAGTGGAACACCTTAATCCAATTTATAGACAGCTCATTGTGTGATCTACTATCAATGAACGTACAAATTATTAGAACTTAAGCTTACAAGATAAGCTCAACGCACCCAAAGAATAGTACATTAAATAGGAGAGGCTCAATACCTAAATACCACATTGAGAAATTTTATGTATTCAATATAAGACTCCTAACAATCATCTTTTTAAGTATATAGCGTAATTTAAGAATTGGTCATGCTACCAACATGTTAAGTTATTAGCAATGATGAATTAGAGTGTTAGAGCGACGACCACTCTCTCTCTCTCTCTCTCTCTCACACACACACACACACACCAAAAATTAGGGTTGTCCTCCTTTTGTAGAGCTTCGACCCTCTCCCCCCTCTTTAGGGGTCTATACTACGCAATTTGAGCTTCCCCACTTTCGTCATTGGAAATTGCCCCCCTCCCTTTTATGGAGGCTTGCTTCTTTATATCTTTTAATTTTCATCTTTTTTTCGCACCTATTAACCTATTAAGTCTCCACCTCTATTGTTTTATCCCCCATCAATGCCACCAACCTCCATCATGGCTTCTCTTCCTCCGCCATCAACCACCATGTGATATTCTTTCGTAATTAGGCTTTTTGTTGCGCACTCAAATCTGAACCTGACTTAACTGGCCAACTATTTGCCAAAAAAATGGACAATTTTGAAGGTACCCACTTCTGCTTATCCACATTCAGATGTGGCTCATATCTCTGGCCTCCACCAAAGGTACCGGATGTGCATATACATAATTTTAGCTTTGTTAATGTTGCTATTAGTGTTTATGGGGCATGGGTGTAACGATTCATTTTGGTTTGTCTTTCGATAAAAAAGTATTCAATCCAATCAATCGCATTTCTCCCCATTATCCTAAGACTCTAATTAAGTGATTATCAAACCAGTTTGAAAATCCAAAACCATTTCCTCTTCTAATACTCTGTAAATCCTTCCCCAAGCCACAACCTTAATAAAGTTACTATTGAAGCTGGTGGACGAATATTGTTCACTTTTAAAAATAGTTTTATGATGCACAAGTGAGATAGATATTGTATTATGTACAAATTTGTTTTCATTATTGAATCAATAAATTTCATCATTAGATCAAGTGAAATATGATAATACTTATTGATCTAATGTCTCTCAAAAAAAAAACTTATTTATCTAATAATAAAAAAACGTTCACACACTATTCTACTTTTTTTTTTTTTTGAAGAAACACACTGTTCTACTTGTGTACCATAAAACTAGGCCACTTTTAAACATGATCTTAATAAGATTAGACACACCCAGTCAAAAATAAGATTAATTTGAACACACATACACATGTTAAATTTTTCAATTTTTTTAAGCTATCATATATGATAAATTACAATTTTCACTTTTGAAATTTTCTGACAAGGACACCATCTAATCAATAATAGAAATGAGACAGGGTGTGGCCATTCATATTAATTTCTTGTTCTTAATTAGAGATTGAAATTTCGAAACTGGCCATGGCCGGGGACAACATGATTACCACTTATTATTATTGATTACAACTACGTTAGTATTATTATACTGCATTCAACAACCGGTATTCTATTCTTCTGTTTATTTCATACATTTAGTTAATTAAAGGTATAATATAAAGCCAAACCTTTTGTCAAAAAAAAATTAAAAATCCCTCCAAAAAAAATTAAAAAAAATAAAGCCAAACCTACTAAAAGATTGATCACAATGGTAGGAACAGAATAGCGCGTTAATGTCTTTTTTTTAGTATGTCTAACACAAATTAAGTTAGTGACTTTACGTCTAATACTTGTTTTTAATTAAGTACTTCACTTGTGTTTTAAAGATCTAACGTAACACTATTGTGACAACTAAGCAAGATGACTACGTGACAATGTAGATCTAACTATACCGTAAACATTTCTATCTGCTTATGTCATAGAAAAATGATCTTATAAACTGCAAATATTAAGATGAAAAATCCTTTTTTTTTTTAATAAAAACATGAAAAAACCTTAAAGTATGTCACTATGTTTCCAACCTCATTATCCAAAACTTTATAACAGTGAAAAAGATTTGCAATCGTTAGTATGAAAAAAAAGAAAAAGAAGAGAGATTTACAATTGTTTTACAATAGGACTCCAAGATGACATTAAAATAACCAAAATTGTTAATCCATTTCAAAATTTGTAAGGGCTGAAACCCTTCCATTTGGAGAGGGGAGAAAGAGCCACTATAATTCCCGTGACGCATGTCCAAACCAACATGATAATTATCATTAATTTTAAAAGAGACTCTTCAAAAAAATTAATTTTTTTTCCTTAAAAAAAAATTTAATTTTAAAAGGAGTTGAATTAGTAACCACCACCACCGTAGAAACAAAATTAATAAATTCGGATCCAAAGAAATTTTCTTAGAAAAAATGCAATAAAATTTTGAACCGAAATTAGTGGGTGCACCTAACCAATGCAATAATACAACACAAGAGAAAATTGATAGTAAGTTATCGCAGTAAACTATCTCCTTCAACAAATTAATTTAATATCATGTGAGCCAATGACTCGCATATCAAATATCAAATTGATAAAAAAACATATATTACACTTGATATTAGTCAAAAGGCGGAGACATGTATGAATTGAAAACTTACTAGCTGCACTACTTTTATATCTAACAGAGGAAGGAAAGAACATATGGAAGAAAAGAAATAATAGGATCTTCAACCAGAGGAGCGGTGAATTGGATCAGTTAGCAGACAACATCAAACTTTTGTCTTTTTCTTGGCTAAAGGCCAAAATGCCCACTCTCGCTTTCAGTTATAATGACTAGTGGCAGCATCCGTTGATTTGTATGGGTGTTCTTGTGTAGTTCTTTTTTCTGTTCGCTCTTCTGTGATTTGTATGGGTGTTCTTGTGTAGTTCTTTTTTCTGTTCGCTCTTCCGTTGTGTTATTTTGTGGGAAACAGACTTACTTATAACTGTGTATTTTGGTGGGTGGTTCTCCTTTGCATACCTTGTGCGAGGTGAATCATCTCTTGTGATTTAATATATTTCATTTTGGCTTGTTAAAAAAAAAATCTAACATGTGTTCTATTGCTTGCTTGACTTTACAACCTGGGACTCCTATGTATAATGTGTATGTTTAGTATCATTGGTGTGTTTCTTTGTATGGTGTATAGTCCAGAGGGTGGTGGGTACACGTGTCTTGTTGTGATGCTTGGGGCGGAGTTTTTAATAAGAGTAGTGATATTTGAACAACTCTTTTAGTACAACTTTTGGAACAACCTTGTTGTTCTCTCTTCTCATTGGTCAAAAACAATAGAGAGAGAAAAAGAAAGAGAGAGAATAAGAAGATAATGTGAATATGAGAGAGAAAGTTGTACAAAATGGTTGTATAAATATCATTTCTCTTTTAATAATATTTCATTCATCGATAAAAAAATAGTATGTGTCGTTAGCAGCTCCAGCTTAGACTCATTTCCGTTTTTTTCTTTCTTAGTTTCAGTGTTTGCAGAATGTTGTTGATTCAACTCTCCAATCAATCAGAATCAGCTTTATTTTCCTTCCTATTGGTTCTATTTCTTCTTTCTATAGTCTATGTTTTATCACAGGGTATTCACCAAAAATAATATTTCATTTCATCACATAAGAACTTCAATGGCAGCAAAAGAGGATGTATGATCAATGAGCAACAAGATAATGGAGAAGTGATGTTTTGGTTTCAATCTCATATGACTATTTATATAAAAAATTAAAAGTGCTACACAACTCCCTGAAATTTCCGGTGGAATTTATTCCCTAAGTTGTGTTTGAACTTTTGTATTGAATTTATGTATGTATCTTCATTCTTCATATCAAAACCCGAATAGGAAACAAGATAAAATATTCAAGTGTCTTTGTATAATCTATAGCATGTGATAACATTCTATTGTTACATCATATTTCAGATTCAATTTCATAGGCAGCATCACAGGCCTAAAATATCAGTGTGTGTTTTGCTGCTCTCTCCATAGATGCCATTTGTAACCTAAGCAAGCTGGCTTCTAAAGCAGAATCCTCCAGAGAAGAAATATATTAATAATGCTGTCATAAATACCTGTAAAGTAAATCCTCAAACAAACTCGGAGCAACCAGCCTGGAAAATAGAAAAAGAACAAGATCAATTAAAACAAAACATACCAAATCATATGTAAAGATTATATTCACAATAATGTCTTCATATGCATGCATTATACTATTATAGACAATATTTAAGAAAACCCATAAGTTCCGAATAACAATGTCCTTGCAGGTTAACACCCCAAACGGATATTATTTTGTATCCTATAAATATTGTTGTTGTAACAATGGATAATTACAGCTAGATATAGACCAGCAAATGAAAAGGTTGGGAATAGCATTAGGATTTTTATATATCAGTTAAGTTATATTGGCAATGCTATACAGTCTTTTGATAGTTATGAATGATTATATGCTAGGAAGGGCAAGGCATGGGCAAAGGGAGAGAATTCCCTGACTCTTAACGTATTTGGCTTATCTGTGAGCTGGCAAGAGGGAATGATCAAATAGAGTGAAGTAGACTGAATTTGGCTAATTACCTTTGGGAGATCCCAGACTTCTTGAACTGCCTGGTCATTACAGTCACATTTATATTTTATTCTCTTTGTAGCTCATACACTGTACCTCATCAGAATCACTCTGATTTTGCTTGATATCAATAAAACAGTGTTTTGTTACTCTTTTCTACCACTATTCTCCCTATTATATTGAACTGGTATCTATCATCTATGCAGAGGATTGGTTTAAATAGTGGAACAGAATAGGTGAAATGTGAATTGAATTTTTAAGGGAAACTAAATACTTTTCAGAAGGAAACAATGTAGAGAATTTTTGTTTTAACAGATTGCTTAGTACTATAACCTGAGAATTTTAGTGATGAAGACTATTTTGCTCTTTGCCAAACAACAAAGAGTTCATGTCTCAACAGATTGTTTGGTTGTTAGTACAACTTAAGTGTTACATCAGTTAAGATAATAGATACCAATTCAGTATAATGACAGAAAATATTGGTAGAAAAGAGTAATAAAACACTGTTATATTGATATCAACCAACATCAAAGTGATTCTGATGAGGTACAGTGTATGAGCTACAAAGAGAATAAAATATAAATATAACTGTAAAGGCCAGACATTTCGAGAAGCATGGGGATCTACCAAACATAAATAACCAACTTCAGTCGACCTCACTCTACTGATTATTCCCTATCTTATACCACCAGATCTATTTTCTCTCTCTTCCCTCTTGCCAGCTCACAGATAATGCCAAATAGTTAGTCGAGTCAAGGGAATTCTCTCCCTCTGCACGTGCCTAGCCCTCCCTAGCATATACTCTCTCATAACTATCAATAGATCAATAATCTGCTTATGAAATAGAAGGGCCTAGCTGCATGATATAATTATCAAGGTCATCTTAATTGATCCTCTCATATGAGTACTTCAATAGGCATTGCATCATATACACCAAACAATTATGGAGGACACCAGAAATATTTTATGCATCCTAACTAAGAGACGTCTTCCTCACTAAGCGCTCCACACCGACAAAGGATTACAGATACATCTTACTAACTATACTTTCAATTTCAGAAATATATAGATCATTGCAGATATCATAGTTTAAAATATGTACCAATTCAACACTTATAGGTTTATTCAAAAGAAAAGGAAATATGAAGTTGTTGGTAGCTAAAATGTTTAATTTTCAAGTTACTATTTTCATTCTTAATTTAAAAGATTTTTTTATTTCAAAAGATATCAACATGTATTAAAACAGAATTCATTTTGTTCTTTTGAATTCCAAAATTGAAGTCATATTTACATTGAATATCTGCCAGGTATTTCAGTATCATGTGACTATTTATGTGGGACAAAACTTGAGCTTCAAAAAAGTCTACTGAAAAACTGAGTCAACGGAAGAATCAAGATATATAGATATACTCTTTAGGAATAGATTAGCATTTACTTTTCTGTAGGGTCAGGGAGAGTAAAAATCATGCTCAACATCACCCTAAATCAACTATCTTATATTCCCCTAAATTAAAATAATAAAAGCATTTTACATAGAACACAGTAGAGTGGAAAGGAAATAAACTTAAACTCAAACTATGATATCAAAAACCAATCTATCTTTATTGTTACTTTATTTTTGGATCAACGAATCTATCTTTATTAGCACAAGGGTAAACACACTGCACATGTTCTTTAAACTTTGTTTTACATGACCACGCGGAAAGGAACTATTTGACATTGAACTAACAATAGCTAGTATTCTTGCCACCTCACAACCTTCTATAAGCCTGATTGATTCAAATGCTAAGTCATAGATCCTTCTATAACTAATTGAGTCATCTTTTTCCAGAATCATAACAATGTAACAACAACAACCAAGTAGGGTCGGCTACATGTTTCAAACTATGCTATAAAGTTCTACCACATACCATAATCTATCCAACTCATTAACCTTTAGTTTTTCCATAATAATGAACATTTTTTTATTTCTTCATCAAATTAACATCATTTAATAAATGCACCTCTAAAAACAGAGCAAAAACACAATAATTTCCTACGACTTTCATGTCACAAAATATTCAAGTAACTTGCATCACAAAAATAACAATACACAAAATTGAAAACAATGAGCAACGTACCCATTAATTAATCAGACTTCGAATCGGAGGCCATCTTCTTTCTAGCAGCTCTAGCTTGATCATACTCAAACTTCAACACATTAGAAATATGAGAAGTATCCTTAACATAAAACCATCTTCCAAAAGCACTTTCTTCAATAACAGGGAAAAAAGGCGAAAAAACTGTATTCACAACCCAGAACCAAACCGCCCCAATAAAAACCCCCAAACTAGTACCAGCAAAAACCTGAGAAACACTATGATAACCCAAATAAACCCTAGAATACATCGTCAAAATCGCCAAAGACCAAATAAACAGATTAAAAATAACATTTTTAAACAACCCATTTCCTTTAGCGTACAAAAGGGTCAAATAAGTAGCGAAAAAGAACATATATTGGCAATGACTCGAAGGCCAACCGTGAGAATCACACATTTCAAGACGCACACATGTTTCGGGGCGAGCTTGTTGAACGGAGGTTTTGATGATTTCGTTGATGAACTGTGAAACGATGAGGCCTAAGAAGAAGAAGATTGTTTGAATTTCGCGACGGAAGATGAAGTGAGAGAAGAAACCGCCGAAGGAAATGAAGACGGGGATGAGGGAGATCCAGGCGAGGAAATGGCCTAAGGGATCGCCTCTTTCGTAACGGACGTGGGTTAGTGTTACGGCTTTTAGGGGTGATGGGATTGTGGGGATTGTTGACATTGTGAAGGTTTGAGAATTGAGATCTGAGCTAAGGTGTGGTTTGAGATGAAGATGATGATGATACTGGTGTGGTGTTTTGTTTTGATGATTTTTATGTTTTTGAAAATGATAGTTGAATCGTGAAATATTGATGATTTTTGTTTTGAGGAAATGAATTATTGATGCTTTTTGTTTTTGACGAAATGAATTTTTGATGATTAAAACCAAACAAACATATCCATCAAAAAGCCTCTAAAGAAAAATCCCTTAAACAAAAATAAAATGAACCAAACAAACATATCTCGTACTAGTTTGGATTAAAACTAAAAATCGAATCAACAATAGATTAATCGAAGTGATAACTGATAACCGACTTCGACCTTAAGTAGGTGGATAAAGTTCGATCTATTAGCAGGAAAAAACTGACTTCGTGTGTCTCACATAATCAGTAATCGTAAAAACTTCGTATCAATATCATTGTAATGCAAAAAAAAAAATATCTGATATAGCACTCATGTGCGTATGAGTTGTCTAGATGTACAAATAGGGTGTGACCATAATAGAGAGGAGGAGGACATGTTATGTTGTAGTAAAAGTAAGTGGTTAAGGTTCGATCTCTTTGACTCTTGTTTTTGGAGAAAATTCGTCTGGAAGGAGAAAATCATAGTAATCTATAAAAAAATATCGTGTGTGTGTGTGTGTGTGTGTGTGAGAGAGAGAGAGAGAGAGAGAGAGAGAGAGAGAGAGAGAGAGAGAGAGAGAGAGAGAGAGAGAGAGAGAGAGAG
>Ga0228710_1000583_pt1 | contig 47848 bp, 28 predicted proteins | sample MedpolnodulmetaG_FD_177995 | JGI IMG/M metagenome (GOLD analysis project Ga0228710, IMG submission 177995) | Root nodule microbial communities from Medicago polymorpha collected in Santa Monica, California, United States - pink nodules | ecosystem: Host-associated > Plants > Roots > Nodule... | reverse complement strand
CCCCCCCAAAGCTTCTTTCTCGCTCTCGGTTCTCTTTGTTCTTCTTTTCCAGATTCCGGCCCGGTTGTGGGTGGCCCAACAGGGCGGCGCCACCGCGCCGGAAAGCCAAAACACCTCTTTACAAAAAAATAAAAACCTTTTCGGACATCCTTTTTTATGAAGTTTTCGAAAATCATAATGGTTTTTGGAAATAAAAAAGAAGCTTGAAACTCAATAGATCTGGACTTGTGTTTTTCGAAACTCAAAGAAAATCTCTACCTCTCTTAACTCTTCTTCTTTCTGATTTGAGACAAAACAAAGGGTGTTGTTGTTTATTCGGATTTGTGTTGATTTGTGAATATGGAATTCGGTTGTGTTTGTATTGTGTTTATTGCTGGATTTTCGGTTTGTATGAGTTTGTGTTCTTGAGCAATTTCGAAATTGTGTGATTATTGGAGTATGGAATCCGAAAAAAAGGACTGATGATTGTTGTTGTTGTTTATGCACCGTTTTGGTGTGATAATTTTAGGGTTTTTTTGTGTCGATTTTTGTGCAATTATTGGTGTTATTTATACTGAGAATTGGGGATTGGTTTTAGGGTTGAGGTGGCTGGAATTGGCATTCTGCAGAGTACACATTTTCGGACCAGAATACCCCTCCCCTAAAGAACACTTTTGGACAGTGTTGGGGGGTAAAAAGGACAAATGGACCTGGACTAAAAGGACCAAAACAAGACTTTAAAATAAAAAACCTTTTCTTAAAAGAACAGAATAAAAAAACATCTCTTAAAAGGAAATCAATTTTTTTTCCAAAATAATAAAGGGAAAAAACAAAATAAGAATAAAAATAAAATAATAATAATAAAAAGATAATAATGATAATAATAAAATAAATAGCTTAAAACTGTCCCTTCGAAATGAGGTACGTCAAAGTACTTTCTCTGCCAAAATTTCGTCTGAAACGATGAAAATTCCCGGCTTTAAAAGACGAGAAAAATGAGAACTAAACGGTCAAAAATGGGGTATGACAACTATTTTTCTTTCAACAAAAATAATCATATTTTACTATATTGTCATGTTAGGGAGCAAGTATTGCATAGACACAACCTTAAATAAAATTTATTTGGATACACATGATTGATAAAATTTAAAAGAGAAATGATATTAAATAATGTGACTAAATGATTTCTCTTTTAAATTTTATCATTTATGAGTGTGCCTAAATACTTTATATTTGAGGTTGTGCCCAACTAAGTATTTCTCCATGTTATGATGTTATTTTTCTAAATTACTTATACAAATATCTATATTTTATCTCAAAATTTATAAAACTATCACATTCATATACACAAAGCAACAACCGCTTGCATTGTAAAGAAGAGTAGAAATAAATTTCCCCCCGCAAATGCAAATGCAGGGTCGGTCCAATGTATTTTTAGGTTTAAAGTGAAATTTAAATACAGGCCTTTACATACGTTTAGAGAGAATAAGACAAAAATAATCACATACATATAATATTTAATATAGATATTATTTAAAAAATAATCACTTGCATATAATGTGTAAAAGAAAGAAACAAAGAAATTAAAAAATTCCTCCACATTCAAAATGATAAAATTACGAGCAACAACAACGAAGGCGGTGTGGTCGGGGTTCATTATCATATCATAATCATCGCAAACGATTCTGATGTCGTATTGGGATATTAATTCGAACCTGTTCGCTGCGAAATTCCTCCCCTCCATGTTACTGGGTTCGAATAGTACCCTTGTGATCATAATCATCGCAAATGATTCTGATGTCGTATTGGGATATTAATTCGAACTCTTCGCTGCGAAATTCCTCCCCTCCCTGTTATTGGGTTCAAATAGTACCCGCTACAGACGTTCCATGGATGAAGAGAGCAGTGAGGAAAACAACGGAGGAAAACAAGTGAAACAAAGTCGCTCTCTCTCCTTCAGCTTTCGATTAGGGTTGCCTCAGAATCTCCGCCGCAGTTCAATGAAGAGGTTCGATTTGACTTTGATGGCGTAAAGAGTCAAGAGAGTACGACTTTGAAACCGGTGAGGGAAGGTAGGTCGGAGGAGTGGAGACGAGAGGAGAAGTGATCGGAGAGGAGAGGGATGAAGGAAGACAACACGACGGAGGTGAGTTAGTGAGAACGGATTGGTGTGGGAACTAGAGAGGGAGGAGAAGAGGGCAAGAGTAGTCGGAGGGGGAGAACGGGGAGTTCAGTATCAGCAAGATGTTTCAGTGACATCAAAATCATTTGTTGATGATTATGATCAGATATATGTGTGTGTGCGCGCGCGTGCGTTCTTTCGTTTTGAAAATAATATTTAACATAGATATTATTTACCAATTGTTAGAGATCTTAAAATAATATTGAAATGATACAAATATAAATTAATTTTTTACTTTTACAAACTTTGATAACTCGTTGCTTGTCTTAATATATTTAGAACAATCGACATCAAATTAGATTGATAGAAATGACAAAAAGAATTCAAGGTTTAAATAACCAATAAAATAGCCAGCATTGAAATCGAACTTACAACATGACCTATGACTCCTCATTTACACACCACTTGAGCTTCGAGTGGATATGTTTACAAAATTTGACGTGCATTTTTTTTTCAAAAACAAAAATATAAAGCATAATATGGGCCATAACAAATTTGGGAGCCTAAAACTCTTGCTTTAGTGGCAGCCTCCTTATGTCGGTCTTGTGCAAAGTATGGGAACTTCTCATAAAACAGCAAGGGACAAGGTTTGGAGTTGGAGGCAATATCTGATCACGTCCAAATTAATCATACTATCAAGTTTCATTAGTGACACTAAGAGCATAAATATAGGTTCTTTTTTTAGAGTGTCTTAGTAGATTTTGCAGATAGATATGACATTGTGTCATATATTTCACCTTCTCCAACAAGTTGGGTGGTACTGCATTGCCACCCTCTCTTTCCTACTTTTTTTTTATGTAAAAATAATATAAAATCAGAATATGATTTTAAATTATAAATTTGAGGTGTATTGTGTGATTAGGTGGGACCCAATTTAAGGTTTTGGAAGAGTGGTATAGATATTTAGAAAATCTAGCACGCACATCCATGTCACCCGTTTGGATGGTATAAATGGACCTCACTCAATACATTATATTATTTTACACTTTTTAATTATGTAAACCACTCATTTACATTTTTTAAATATCCATACCACTCATTTAAAATTTTAAAATGGGTCCATCAAACATCACAATATCTCTTACATTTATATTTTATATTTTTTTTTATCAAAGAAATCAACAAAACTACCGTAGCAATGCAATACCACGGTGCCAAGAAAAAGCCTGACAAAATGCTATTAGGAAATGTGATACCACGGCATGCAACAGGCAATGTGTATGCTCCAATGGTTTAAATAATTGGGAAGTGTAAAATAATATAATGTATTCAGTAGGACCCATTTATACCATCCATATAGATTGGTAAAGGAATGAAAGTGGAAAGAAGATGAATGAAAAATTAGATGATTTTTTAGTTGTTTGGTTGAAGAGAAGGTGAGAGGAAAGAAAGGTTTGATTGACTAAAAATGACTTTACTACCCTTATGTTAAATATAAGTATTTAATAACAAACATAGGAATATGTATTTTAACAATGTTATATACAAAAATGTTTGATAAATATACTTATTTATTTCTACTTATATTGTAGTATATGTTTATTATTATAATAAAAAAAATGTTTATTATTATAATGTAATAAAAAACGTAAGTCTCACACAACACCCAAAGCATGGGTGCTTTGGACATTCCATCACAAACAGTGCTTTCTCTCCATAACTGAGCGGAAAGAATTCTGGCTATGGGTCCCACAGAAACCATTCTTTCCTTCCTCCATCACACAACATCCAAAATATGGAAGCCCACATCCCAAGAAACTTCCTATTATCTTTAGAGTCCGTTTAGTTCGAGAGTTTTGAAGAGGAGGGGAGGGAATATTTTTAATTTAAATTGTTTGGTTCAATTTTTAGAAGGGGAGAGGAGGTGAGCAAATTTTATGCCGAAATTATTCTTAAATTAATTTAAAATCTCAATATTATCCTTATAAGAACAATTATTATTATTAGGTTATATATTGCATTATCTTGTAACAACTTTTATTATTATTATTATTATTATTATTATTATTATTATTATTATTATTAGGTTATATTATTCGTGTAACAATTTTATTCTATATTATTAACAACTTTTCTTTGTAACAACTTTTATTACTACTTATAACAAATTCATTATTCTATTGTCTATGTCATGTTGTTATCGATTACATCGTTATTGTTTCGTTGCTTTATTATCCTTATTTAATTAAGTTTTAGGGTAAAACAGTAAAATAATTTTAAAATCTCTCTCATCCCCTTGTGAACCAAACACATTTTTAATTAAAATTTCTCCCCTCCGTTAAAATCTCTTCCCTCCCCTCCCCTCCCCTCCTCATTCTCGAACCAAACAGACCCTTACTATCCATCCACTCTCTTTCACTGGAAACAAACACTGCCTTAGAGCTTGAACCGTCATTCTCAGTCATACACACACTTAAACGACCATGATTCTCGTTGCATCATTTTATTCTTTCTTTTGCAGAGAATGATTTGAATTCTTCATCAGCTAGCTTTAGCCTGTGAACCTCTCTCTGAAGAGAAGTACTACTAGAAGACACGGCCAGGTTGTTTGTTGTTAAATGTATCAGATTTTTCGTGCTATTCTTGGAATCCAGAACAGTGCAGCTAGCTAGCGTGGAGATCAAATTGCAGGACAGCGCTAAAAGCTGTTTTCTTGCAGTTGCCACTCATAGTCATAGGATTTTGCTACAATTTATAATTCCATCATTGCACAAAAATAGCCAAAGGAATGTATTAATTAACCATAAATAATATTTATACAACCATTTCAAAACAAGTCTTTTTATATATTTTTATTGTATTTTTGATTTCTCGCTCTCTCTTTTTCTATTGTTTTTGTTATTGAAAAATAAGAAAGAAGAAAATTATCACGTAATGATTGTATAAATATCATTACTCTTAAATAAGAATATGCTAACTTAAGTCCTAAGACATAAGTTAAAAAGTTAAAAAAAAATCAAAAGAAAAATTTGTAGTAAATGGAGAAAATTTTAAACTTAAAAATATTAAATATACAATTTTAAAAGTCATTTTTTATATCCTTCAAAAAAAAAAGTCATTTTTTATATATGATTTCTCAATATATTCACCAAAAAATATTCTTAAGATGGGCCCTTAAGCTAGCATTTCTCTTTATTACTCTGACTTTAAGTTAAGTTTGTATTCATACTCCAATTGATAAATCATACTTCTATTTATTTATGTATTTTAAATGAATTTTCTCTCTATTTGGTACCCAATCAAACCAATATACGTAAGAATTTAGCTTCTCAATAACGGCGAGACTATATTTTTGTTTGGTTTTTTTTATGATTCACATTAATCACGTTGAAAAGAAAATGGTTTTCCCTCCAAGAGCATCTCCAATGCATATGATTAATTTGAAAAATAAATCAACATTACACATTCAAATATATGGACATGTCGCTGACTCTGATTTTGTTACGTTTATAAACATTTTGCTATGTTAGAATTCTGTTCTTTCCCCAACACAAAACACTTGCGCCCAACTGAATTTTCAGATATATTACTGTGAGTTAAGTCACGCTGCGTGACTGCGTGACTTAACTCACGCACCTAATAGAGCTCAGCGTGACTTAAGTCATGGTCCACTGCCCTGTGCGTGAGTTAACTCACGCAGGTTGGCCGGTTGGTCAGAGCTCAAGAACACATGTTTTTTGGACTTTGGTCAAGTGATTTTAATTTGGTTTTGCACGTTTTTTACAATGTTTTACATGTTTTTTTTGACTATATTTATGGTAGATATAATCTATGTTACAATCTCCCCCTATAAATACACCTCCAAACTTCCCTATTTCCTCACACTCTCACTCTCCTCCTCACTATTTCCCCCTATAAATCTCTTTCTTTTCTTTCTTTTTGTAGTCTTTATTTTGGTGTATTTTTCTTCTTTTTTTAGTCATTATTTAGGTGTAAAAAGATGTCAATCTTGGGGTAAAAAAATGATTGATGAGTAGCATTCTTGGGGTAAAACGAAGCATATTTAGTTTTACCTCAAGGGTAAAACTAAATGTGCAGGTTTAATTTTACCCCAATGAGGTTTGTTTTCTTGCGATTTTTTTTTTGTTTTACCACAGGAAGCTAGGTTTCTGGTGGTTTTTTTTTAGTTTTACAACATGAAGTTAGGTTTTCTGGTGTTTTTTGTTTTAGTTTTACCCCAAGTAGGTAGATTTTATAGTGGTTTTTTTTTCCTTTCCGCAGATTTAGTTTTACCCCATTGTAAATGTAATAAGAATTATATTAATAAAATGATATTTTATATCTATTATTTTTGTTCCTTTATTTTTGTTAATTTTTGCATTTATTTTATGATTGTGTGGTGAATAAATAAATTAGAATAAAGTAAATAAATTAATTTGAAGAAAGTGAATAAATAAATTAGAATAAAGTAAATAAATTAATTTGAATAAGTAAATAAATAAAAGAACTCTGCGCTACATAACTCACACTGCGTGACTTAAGTTGCGTAGATTTTAACACCTGCGTTAGTTAAGTAATGCAGGGGTATTTTCGGTAGTTCAGTTAGGAGCGAGCAAAATGTGTTGAGAGAAGAGCAGAATTATTTATGTTATCTGTTTGACTGTTTCTATTTGCTTCATAATTTTTAATTTTAACGATGTTGAAATCTGTGTTATTTGCAAAATATTCTTTTCATTTTATGAATGCTTTTGGGAATTTTTTTTTCTGACCCTAATGCCAAAAAAAAATTCAAGTCTGACCCCCTTTGAAAATTAATCACCAAAATGACCCACTTACATTTTTGGGTTTTTTTTTTTTTTTTCGTCGTTTTCCTCATTCCCGCCGTTTCAAATGGCGGGAATGAGCCCCCTTACTGACATGTGTCAGCTCGTGACAGGCTGAGATGATGGGACGCTTTTTTTAAATTTTTTTTGGTCGTTCCCGCCATTCCAATTGGCGGGACTGATCTTTTAATTTTTTTTCGTTTTTTTGGCAACAACATGTATATAATTAAATACAATAAATGATAAATAAAAAACATGATAAATATTAATTTATTTGAACAAATAATACATAACGTTATTAACTATCGGTTATTTATATTCGGACAATTTCTCCTAATATGACCGGTATGCCGACACAACCCACACCGTCTCAGTGTCGGAGTCCTCTCTACCACCTCCTCGTCCATTTCAGTCCTTATGCGGGTACTATTGGGTCGACCTTTCTTTAGTCTTTGCATGTTTGGATTATGGCAAAGTACGGGACCGTCGTATGAGAGCCAATAACTCTTGTCGTGGACTACTTTGAATGATGTGTTGTAGATGGAGTAAACACTCTCGTTTTTTAACACAGTTGGAATAAGGGTTGTGTAGTCATGGTGAAATGAAGAACACCCAGCTATGACATGGGAACAAGGCAAATGTAAAGCTTGAAATCTCCCACAATCACACCACCCCGCTTGTAGGTCCACCTTGAAAGTTCCCATTGGTCTTCCCTCCCTATAGTTGACGGTCTCACGGACTGAGAATGTATACCTTTCTTGGTCAAACTGTTCTACATGATGGGTGTTGGACTTAACAATGTCATCCTTAACCGCATTCTGGCAATATTCGTTGAACAAATCTCCGGAACCTACCCTTGCAAACGCTTTCTGAGCCCTATCGGCAAAGAGACATGCCAACCTATAGTAGGTTGATTGAACTATAGGTGTAACAGGTAGGTTGCGTGTTCCCTTAAACACAGAGTTCCACGACTGAACGATATTGCTTGTCATGTGGCCCCGTCGTCGACCCTCGTCATATGCTTGAGTCCATTTTTCTTTCGGAATATTGTCCACCCAATCTAATGCACGCTGATTTGCCTTTAGGATTACACCACGATAGTAATCAAACAAGGGTATGTTTAGGGCATGTCCTGCACGTTAAGAAAAAACAATTAGTAAGATAGTGAACCTATTTAATAATAACACAATATAAAAAAAAACGTAAGATGATATGCTTACCCATATTATTTACAACATCCTTAAGATCTCCATCCTTGATTGTCCTCATAAAATTTTGCTTAATGTGTCGAATGCAGTACACATGAGCTGAACCAGTTTCTTGCCAACCATTCCTTGGGTCATTGAATGCGCTTTATCATTTATTATATTTTAATTATATATATGTTGTTGCCAAAAAAGTGAAAAAAAAAATAAAAAATCAGTTCCGCCAATTGGAATGGCGGGAACGACAAATTTTTTTTAAAAAAAAGCGTCCCATCATATCAGCCTGTCACGAGCTGACACATGTCAGTAAGGGGGCTCATTTCCGCCATTTGAAACGGCAAGAATGAGAAAAACGATAAAAAAAAACTTCCAAAAAATGAAAGTGGGTCATTTTGGTGATTAATTTTCAAAGGGATGAGACTTGAAAAAAAAAATTGGCACTAGGGTCAGAAAAAAAATAATTCTGCTTTTGGTGTATTTTTCCAATTTGAATGAATATTATTTTAATTACTCTCTCTCATAGCGCATGCATTGCATCCCACTTAAAACAATTGCAGCAACAGACAACATTTCATTAGATTTGGCCTTCGAATGTACAGAGAGAGGCATGCAGTGTCATGTCACAACAACAACAGCTTAATTCCTCATCTTGGTAGAGTAAGAGCAGCATGGGATGGGGTTGTCTTGTCTCTAGCAAAGGCAGGAACAAAGGAGAATAATGCAGCCACTGAGAGAGAAAAGACAGGATACGGACAAGAATTGCACACATTATATACACCCCATGGATTGGAATGGATCATATAACTACTAGGAGGAGCATGGGGTAATCATTCCCTATAGTACAACTCGCCATCATTATAACCGTTTCTTTTTCTTAAAAAAAATGTCTTCCTCTCTACTTTTTAAAAATTTCAAATTAATAAATTATTATTTAAAAGTTTATAGTTCAATTTTTAATAAAAACTTATCATTTAAAGTACTTAAAGAGTAAATCAAACAATTAGATCAAATAGTTAATGAGTTCTTCCAAAAGAGAAATTATTCGGAAGAACCTGAATTCGATTCATGTGTAAAACAATATTTTTTCAAACTTTACTTATCTCTCACCGAACTCCATATTATGACATTTTTCACTTAATTATCGTATGGTTAAAAAAATTAATGAAGAGTATTTTAGAGGCACTTATATCATTTCCTAAAAACAATCATTGATCTTTTTTTTAAGGATTCAGTAAACATTTATTTGTTTCTATTTTTAATTATTAAATAAACTAAAAGAATTAATGATAAAATATATTTGGGGTTAAATAAGTTCTTATAGAAATAAAAGTTGCATGTTTTTGTTCTTATAAAAATTTACTCCACATTTTTTTTGGCACACATCAAAGACATTCCAACACCTTAATACCCATGCTTAGGTCATAAACTCTACTTCCCACAATTTTAGTCTTTGGTGTTAATCGATGTGTATTTTGAAATATTTATTTAAATATTTTTAGAATATTTTAAAAGGTTTCTCAAAAAGATAGAAGCTAAATATTTGATTTATAAATTGAGAATTTCGATACTTTTATCTTAAATTTTTAAATTATATTTCATTCGTTAAATTGTTTGTAAAGAAACTCTTTATAGGTTTAAACATTCTTGAAAAAAGAAATTTACCAAAAAATATAAAAGTGTAAGGATAATCAAACATTTTTAAAAAAAGTTATAAAACAAATACATTATAGAAAATTTTTGTAGGAATAAAAGCTCCATTTTTTTATGGGAACGAATAACAACATGTGATAACTTTTTAAGGTCTTGTTAACTTGTGTCTCACATAAATTGATCTCTATTTCTTTAAGAAAATGAAGAGTATCTTAACTCGCCCGTTCCTCGCACATGTGACATCTAAACTTTAGGTTATTGATGTGACAATCTTCTTCCCAAAAAAAGAAAAAAAGAATTTGTACAATGGTTCATGATTTTCAAAATTTTGCTTATATAAAAACGACATACAAATGAATTATCCCTCTTTGTACCAAAAAAAAAATAGTACAAATGGCAACCCCGATTGAAATTCATAATTCTTTGATTACAAAAACTAATTTTTCCATAATTTTTGTAAGACTGTCTAAAGAATAATGTATCTACTTCTTTTTTTTTTTCTTTCCACACTTCTCATAAGTTTCTACTACGTAAGATACTTTTTATTTGAGATATATTGAACACTAAGTATGAGTAATAATTTTTGTCAGAATTTTCAAGCGTAGATTTGTTGCATTGTAAAATTATAACTCCTTATGGTTAATAATAATATATCTACTCTGTTTTTTTTTATTTTACAATTTCTACTCTCTTTTAATCCTTTTAGTGTTTTTCTAATTTTTGTATTTTGTTTTGCTTGATTTATTATTGCTTACTCCTTTAATTTCCCTGTTTTACATTGAATCAGTATATTTTAGTCACCATATACAACGTGTGAGAATCATTGTAAACCTTATGTGTTTCACTTTAAGATTGGATTCAATTTACACAAATTGATCGTACAATTGGTACCGGAAACAATATTGTGTCATGCTTTATGATTAATATCGTGGGCAATATGTGTTTTTTTTGGTATATGAATAAATTTACTAATTTTTATTTTTACCACCCAAAAAATAATCCATAAAGAAAACAATTAACTTTAATAAAGTAAAACTAGGTGATTGAATTCGAAGGATTAATGAACTTCATCAAAGATAAATTGTTCGAGATTAACTAGGTTCGACTCTTACAATTCTTGGTCATACTCCGAATCATCAATGTCCATTTTTTAAGATATCGAAGAGTGTTGATACACAAAAAAAGTCTTTGACACGGTAATTTTTCAAAATTAAAATTAAAATTGTCGCAATAATTCTAATTCCTGTCAAAATTTATTCGACACAGTAACTGTTAATTCTTTATGTTTTTGTAAGTGTGTGTTTTATTTTGGATTTAAATTAAAGGAAGAGACCAAAAATAGAAAAGTGAATTGAGGAACATTGTAGATTATAGGTGGTAATTAATTTGAAATGTCATAATGGAATCCTACAAGCAGAGACAAAAAGAAATGATGTATGTTTGCCACCCCCATGTCCTTTATCCAGTTTAATTAGGGCTCTTGTTTGGTGGGGTAGAAACATCAAGGAAAGATTGTAGGAGGAAAGAAGGCACAAATTCCAACATCCTTCCTCAGTTTGGAACAACCTAAGAAGGAGATGAGGATGGATTGTTTGTGTGGGACCCACGTCAAATTTGTTTCTGCACATTATGGAACGGAAAGGGTGCTGATTGTTACTTTTTGAATGAAAAAGACAATAAAACCTACTACCTTTTTATTTTATTATAATTATAAATAAACAACAATTAGTACTTTATAATTTTTAAATTTAAAGAAGTTAACTACTATTAAATTATATTAAAATATGGTAATTATTGTACTATCAACAAGTCTTCAGCTTTTTTTATATTTGAGTATTTATTTAATTTAGGGTTATCATTTTATTCTTGTAATATATTTTATTATGTTCAAGGATATTTATGTCTTTTCATAACTATATTTCTTTCTTTCTTTCCACTTTCACTTATACCAAACAACTAAACAAATCACCTCACTTTCTACAATCTTTATCTTATTTCACTTTCTTTCCTTACACTTTCTTTCCTTGCACTTTCTTCGTCAACCAAACATACCCAAAAAGAAAAGGTATTGCCATTTTTAAAAGAGATATATCATTTGATAATCCAAGGGATCTTGTTGTAAATGATGCAATATTCTATTCCTCCCATGGTACGTATCCACTCTCACATCATCACTGCGTTAGCCTAACGCCAGCAAAACCCTATTTCATTTATTTATTTTTTCGTGATATAAACCCTTTCATATATTTTTTTTGGGTTAGAGCATTTGTTAAAAAAATAAAAAGTAGTAAGTTTGTTTTGTATTCAACAATATTTTAATTTTTAAAAAGTTAAATTTATCATATTTACCATTTATTTATTTATCATTTATTTATTTTTTCGTGATATAAACCCTTTCATATATTTATTTCATTAATTTATTAGGGGAAACCCCTTTTCATATTGTGTACATGATTTTCTTCCTACACATCAAAGTTTCAAGGTCTCTTGACAATCTCTATAAAATTAAAAATTTAAGTATACAAATTGCTACGAAATAAAAATAATTATAATATATTGATTTAAATTTATTATAAAAAAATTATACACGTGACTGATATATTTGACAAAATAATTGTATAATCAATGTATTTTTAATATCATCAAAATAAAAATGAGAATAACTATAATACAACAACAACACTAACCGTTATTATGTTAAATTATGAGGTTGGCATAAGAACCACTATAATACATTGATTATATGTATAATTTGTTCACACTTCAATTTTATTCAAGTTGTTTCTCTATAAATAAATCATTTATAAATTAGTCGTTGAAGCTTACAACTCATCGAACATATATTTGTCACTAAATTTTTGATTCAACACTTTTTACATTACTTTTAAAATTGTGATACCAACTCATTTTTCGAGCATTTAAGATATTGTGCTACATTTTTTTTTAAGAGCATACTTTTGTGAAAAGTACATCATCTTAATTGCAAAAATGTCACACGTCCAATGTGTTATAAAGTGACTGTTTTGGTGTTCATACATGATTTTTAGGGTAAGAAAATGTATAACGAGTAGCCACAGTAGTCTTTTAATATAGTGAAATTATAAAATAGTTTTTGATTGTTTACTCTGTTGGTTAAAATAGTCTTTAATATTAAAATATTTATTTTAACATTATAACTTTGGAACTCTTGAGTTAACATGCAGAGGGGTTTTTTCTTTTTTTTGAAAAAACCAAAATGATATATATATATATAAACAAAAACCTTTCAACGCTTTAGCATAAGGAGTGTCAAAACGCTGAGGCACAAACAGAGTTCAGACCATAACATGCAGAGGGTTAAAACAAAGAGTATGTAAAAAAGATGTAAGCATTTCTTGTTCTTGATTAAAAATAGAAGCATTTGTTCTCGTCGTCGACTATTTGATGACCGTGGTCCACAATCAAGATTGTTTTGTAATTTCGCTACTTTAAAAAATTATTGTAACTATGTGTTACATATTCACCAACAAAAATGACTATTTATTCATGATTTTACAATGATTTTTTTTAATACGGCTAGTAAGTATACATCATACACAAACCTTAATTTACCCTAAGAATTCTCACTCAGTAGCTACTTTTCACTTAATTCACCAAAAATTCTATAAACGAAGTCATCATTCTAGTGTTTAGTTAAACGGCTAAATGACCAAGTTATATCAAACGGGTAGGTAAATCAACTACATATGATTTTGATGGCTAGATTGGTCCACACATATTTTTAGGCATGAGAAGATATTTTGTCATGATTGTCATACTTAATTAATTAAAGAGATGATATCAATATTATAAGTTTGGTTTGGAATTTGAGAAAAAAGGTGGGTGTATCATGTATGTAGGGTTAGCTCTAGTTTAGAAAGTTTAAAGAGCAAAAGGGATATGGAAAAGGCAATAAGCTTTTCGTTGGGAAAAGTCAAATAAGCAATCACCCTTCATGATGATACTTCACCGCCGATGCTGAAATGTAGTGATAGATATATTATATCCAATATCCATCATCATTGTCTATGATATTCCTTTAACAAAAATGGTGTAAGAAAAGTAGGGGAAAAAAAATCATAGTTTTATATTTAAAAGGGATAAAGTCGTTAATTTTTTTTTTTGAACAGGCAAAAATGAAGCTTATATTAACACTAGAAAATGATGTTTCCTCTGCACAAGACGTGCTAGAAGAAAACGACCAAGGTTACAAAGAATGTACAAAATCATAGGCCCAAGGAAAATAGAAACTAAGCGATCATTATCCTATGCCCAAACAAAGGGGCGGGCAAAATAACCATTCATAAACCCCTAACACATAAACCGCATCGGTCGCTTTCAACCACCAATAAGAATTGATTTTAATTTTTTCAAGCATCTCGTGAATAGAAATATCTATGTTATTAAACTGCTTATTATTACGAGCAGTCCATAGCATTTGCATAAAGGAGCGTCTGGATTATAAATATGTAACATTCTCATCTTAGTTTTTATGTCCAGATCTAAACTCGTATATAAACTTTATAGGATACTAGCAAAAAGACGGCATTCACGTGCTCGTTTTTCTGTTCTTTTTATTACTGCAACATTTGAAAATTATGAACTGTGTTTTTATGAAATTTTGATTTTAATTAAAACTAAAAATATAAATGTTTGTTGCTTTCAAGTTATAACAAACTAAACTAACCATGATTGTTTATTTCAATGACACCAACAATATAACAAAAAAATATAATCCAAATTATTTTTTTAACGACACCAACAACAATCTTTATTAAAATATATAACTCGTATATAAACTTTAAGTATTAAGTGTGTCAAAAAAAAGTATTAAGTATTATTTAAATTAAAGATCAAACTTGGATACTCGTAATCTACAGTTTAATTTTGAGTGTAATCTAAATTTGAGAATTTTACTTTTGATTTATTAATTTAAGTGTTACAAATATTAATTAAACAAAAGGTAAAACCACAATTAACATATTAATTTTAAATTTAAAAGTAAATTTTATATAATAGATAAATTGAACACAATTGATTTTCCTTTATCCTCATAAATTAAATATGACTCTAAGAACGTAAAAAAAAGACTCTAAGAGTCATGCATTTCAATCACAAAGAATGTCACCTACTATTTGCGAGAATACATATCTCTCTCATTCTTTATGTATTAAGTATGACTCTTGAAGTCATACGCGTTACGTGAGATTGAATATTATATATGATTGAAATACAAAGCGAAATTAAATTTCAACTCATATTACATTTATGTATCACTAGCGAAAAGGCGAGCACTATTTATGCTCTTTTTATTGCGCTAACATTTGAAAATTATGAACAGTGTTTTTTTTATGAAATTTTGATTTTGATTAAAACTAAAAATATATAAATTTTGTTGTTTTCAAGTTGTAACAAACCAAACTCACAATGATTATCTATTTCAATGACACCAACAATATAACAAAAAAAACATAATCTAAATCCTTTTTTAATGACACTAACAACGATCTTTATTATTGAAAAAGTTGTTTAAGGGTATAATTGGGATAATAAAAAAAAGTAAGTATAAATATAGTCATCTAGTTTGTTACACTTTTTAAATGATAAATGAAAAACACACACACACACACATATATATATATATACACACACACACACACGCGCGCGCACACACATGTGTGTGTGTATTTATATCATGTTTGTTACATTTTTTTAATATTTAAATTTGTTCTTATTTATTTGTTACATGTGTTATTTTTATTGAAAACTAAGGGCATTTTTGACAAGAGAAAAAGTCAACTCAAAAGAACTGAAAGAAGTTATTTTCTTTATATATTGTATAAATATCAAAGTGCACTCATTTAGACCATCCATCAAGATAAGTCTTATATTTGGATTAAATCAATTCAATCGATGTTAAAAAAAACTTATTTGTAAAGAGAAGATTGTCATTATGATTTATAAGCTCTAACTAAACTTAATCTTTATTCCATGAGAGACTTGAATTCTTTCAATAATGAAGTATAATAAGAGTTAATTTTGTAAATAAAATCTTATTAAAGGAATTACTAACAACTTTATAATAAAATAAGAAAATTGTTATCTCGAATGATGTGCTAGCAAAGTCTTCGCGAATTAAAATATGAGTGCAATTTTTGTTTCTCTGTCATTCTGATATTTCTCTCTCCTCTATGTATTCCGTCAAAGCCGTGTTTTAATTGATTAATTGCTGTGTCGGGATGATTTTGAAACAAAATCCTTCGATGTATATAGCGCATCTCGTAAAATAATCCAAAAGAGCACTTTTAAAAAAAATACTTTATATTGAATTGATGAATATAATGATGTCAATAATTTTACTTATACTACCATTTTTATTATTGTGCACTCAACAAGTTTCACTTTGGTACATGTAATATCATTATTATCTACAGCAACACAGATATTGCATAGGATTTAATACATTTGTAGGGAAAGCAACAACCCAAACAAAGATATCTAGCTATTATATTACTCTATTGAATGAGAATTTGTGTTATTGTTGTCCGCCATGGTAGAGATGATGGTGGAGGCGGGGATGATGAAGAACGGTGATGGTGGTGGCATTGATCGGTTCAACCGCATTGTTTGGAGGGTTCCATTGGAGGAAGAGCGAGTTTGTTGCGTTTTGTAATTTATGAAAAACTAAAGGAATTTCAAATAGGAGTTACTTATATATAGAATATAGAATATGCGGAAATGATTTTGCAATTTATGGAAAAGTAAATTAAATTTATAAAGAGAAAATTGCCATTACTATTTATAAGTTCTAATTAAATTTGATCCTTATTATGTTATAGACTTGAATTCTTCTTCTAAATATAATAAAGTATAAAAGGAGTTGATTTTGTAAATAAAATCTTATTAAAGAATTACTAACAACTTTATAATAAAATAATCCAAAAGAGCACTTAGAAACCGGCCGGGATCTTTTTCACTTTTTTAAAAATTTTAAATTGATGAATATAATGATCTCAATAATTTTACTACTTATATTAGCATATGTTATTGTGCACTCAACAATTTCACCTTGGTCATGTAATATCATCATTATCTACAGCAACGCGGATATTGTATGGGATTTCATACAATTTTAGGGAAGGCAACAACTAAATAAAGATATCTAGCTACTGTAATGGTCTATTGAGCCATTTTGTCGTGTACTGTTGACCTTACCCATTCATTGTCAGTGGGATTTTACTGTAACAAATTAGGAGGTGGAATTTATAAGCTTTTTAGACAAATAGTACCATCACTGTAACATCATGCAGCAAACCGCCAGCTTTGTTTGAATAGTTACTTACTAAAAAGTCTCTCTTACATTAACTTTTAGCATATTTTTAGGTTCCTTTTTCAATTTCTCGCTAGTTTGCTGTCTCAATTTATTATACTATGCTAGAGTTTGAGTACTGTATCATATTTGACACTACATTTGCTTTTATATATTTTAGTTATTTATTAAGGGAGTTTTTGACACCAAGGGGCAATGAGTAACTTGCAAAATGGTCATTAATATTACTATTTTAGTTGATGATGATTTGCCATTTTTTTTAAAAATTATGGTAAAATTAAATTTTAGATTAATTTTTTTTCTTACAAGTACCACCATACCAGTACCCACTTTTTTTCATAGGAATCAAAACATTCTCCATTTGCCCGTCCTTTTTGTATATTGATTTTTAAAATCAATATTGCATTCTAAAGACTAATCTCACAATTTAAGAAACTGAAACATCTCGACCATTGTATGCACACCAACTTAAAATATAAGCTGACCGCATGCATGCTTATTAAAATATCCAAGTTGAAAAAAATATAGTCCGTTAATATTAATTATGATCCATAGTGATGAGGTGGTTTGATAGTTTGAGAGAGAAAGAAATTTTTTGTAATAAGAATCATGAGTTCAATTTCACCATTAACAACAAAAATAATAATTGATTAACATTTTGCCATTTTATGAAGTATATTATGGGCCCCTTCATACATATTCCAGTTTAAATACTTGCCATTATATGTATATGTGTCGTCCCAAAGGCTTGAGAGAAACCCACTATATAAGTTGCACCTAACCTCTTACTAGCTCTAGAAAGATCACTAACTTTTGTATTGAGAAACCCAAATTATTTCTCAATAATTTTAGATTAATTTTTTCTATATAGAGAAGGAAGGGAGAAGGAAAGGATAGAGAAATCATAAGAAGAAGTGATGTCCCAAATTATTGACCACAACTTATTTGAGGAGGAGAATCAGATTCCCACACAAATGGGGTTCATTCCTTTCCCAACAAACCTTACTTTCCCTTTTTTGGATTGCAATCAATCTTTGAAAGCCTTCAGTTCCATAGCTTCTTCACTTACATCTGAATCAGATTCTACATCAAATTTAACACAAACCCTGCTCACAACCAATCCTCAAAAATCAAAAGAATACCTCACTTCTAGCTTTGGAGGAAGTACTCCATTCCTATCATTGCATAGATCCATTGTACATCCATGGTAAGACAAAAACAATTCAATTCTCATATTTGTTTTCTCATGTGCCAAAAATAGTTCAAATAACCATGGAAATTAAAGACTGGAAAGCTAAAATTCGTTATTAATTAATTTGGCTTCTCTAACACATGAAATTAGATAATATTTAGTATTTTTTTTTTGTCTTTAAATTTCGGTTGCTACTTCAACATTTTTACCTAATTAACTAACTTTTTTATCTTGCTAAAGAGATATATATATATATATATATCATTTGAGTGATGGATGCTGTAAATTTGTTTCATGTATATAGGGCAATATTGGGAGGAGAAGTAATAAGTAATTGCATGAATAATAGTGGTAAAAGAAGTGGAGTAGATCATCATGATAATCATTTGGGGGTTTCTACTACCATGAAAATGAAGAAAATGAAGGGAAGAAAGAAAGTGAGAGAGCCTAGGTTTTGCTTCAAGACATTGAGTACTGATGTGGATGTGTTGGATGATGGTTACAAGTGGAGGAAGTATGGACAAAAAGTTGTAAAGAACACACAACATCCCAGGTATATTAAACTAAAATTCAAAGGTTCTCTTTTTTTGTCTTACTTTGATAATTACTCAATTAATCTCATAATAATTGTCACATGTGGTTATTGTGGGGTGAAGGGAGTGATAATTTGAAAGAATTAAATACATTTAATACTATAAATTAAACCTTGATTCATTGTGTCCCAAACATGCAACATAATGTTCTCCCTCCAATCTCCATATCCCTCTTTCCTTCATTATTTCTTTTTCATCACAACTAGTTAGGTTTAGTTAACTGGTTTCCGGAAGGTTTTAATATTTCTCTTGAGTAATAATGTAATTAAGGATAATTAAAGATTCCTTTCATTACATGCATATGCAATAATGCAAAAGAAACTTGTTGCAAATGATACTTTGCCAATGTTATGAGTTATGACTACCAGTTAATAATTATGACCCTCAAATGTTATAGAGTATCCTCACATGTGATCACTTTTCCTAACTAGGTGGACCTTTATGTGATGTATGGCTATTGATTAATTTTTTGTGTTTTGAAGGTTTTGTTTTTTAACGTACTTTATTTTGGACTGCTGATCAATTACCAAGTTAATTGTCTCAAATAATATAATGAATATTAAAAATGTGTAGAAGCTATTACCGTTGCACACAAGAGAATTGTCGCGTAAAGAAACGTGTGGAGCGCTTAGCTGAAGATCCAAGGATGGTAATAACGACATATGAAGGAAGACATGTACACTCTCCTTCCAATGATCTTGAAGACTCTCAAACTCAATCTGACAATTTCTTATGGTAGTGCATACTCAAACATGTATAATGATTCTATAAATGCATAATGGTTTAGGTGTGCTTTGTCGAGATGAAAACAATCAAATAAGTATAGAATGGAGTGAAATTGATGAATGTATTTAGACATGTTAAGATTTTTTTCATCCCTTCCAAGCACACCATATGTCATATGACTGCTTATTTTTCAAGTTTTTATTTAGTCTTGGTGTTCTCTAGATGCATGGCATTTTCAATATATCCAGTATGGTGTTTATTCGATCAAAATATAATAATCTTTCAACAAAAATCAAAATATAATAATGACAGTGATTAACATTTGTAAATTTCTGTCTAAAAAAAATACATTTGTAAACTGTAACCGTACTTTATAGTATAGCCTTGTCTATTCAATAGAATTTTTTAAATTGTAACCGTACATTTGTAAATACATTTGGATGATAGAATTTTTTAGGTAATGGTAGAGGTTGGTTGATCGGATAAATGTTACATCGTAGAAGTGTTTATTTTTTATTTTTTTGTGTGTGAGTGGTGTGTTGCTGCTCCTTTGGGGTGTATTAAAGAGTAATTTACTAGGTTAAGAGTATTTTCAAAATGAAAGAATTTTATGAATTATTTTATCAAAGTTAAAATTGAGAAAATTCAAATACCATCTAAAAGGTAAGAATTTAATATTCTTTATTTACTTTATACGATTTGGTCATCATTATATGTTATTGAACAAAATTTAAGTTATTTTCTTAGGTATTTTTTGCATGTATTGTAGTTGTTTATATATTTGAAAACAAGTAGATAAAGCTATCCTCTACTAAAGGATAATTAGAATCTCATACAGTCCTGCTTATTATTACTTATGTTATGAAGTCTAAATTTTCTAACTTGACAAATTAAACTTGACATCCTTGTTTTGACAATACATGGTTTACAGATGTTGACATGATGGACCTTTTTTGTAATAATTATTTGATCTAAATGGGAAGGGGTAGTTTTTTGTGCAATTGTTTCTAACGGGTGTAGAAAGTAAAAAATTAACATGGTCAAGCAATAAAGATAAAAAGGTTTAGAGAGGAAGAATCAAATTGAATGGATCCAGGATAATTTCCATTTGCACCGCCTTTCAGGTTTTAAAAACCTTTTACTCGAACTCAATTTCCAAAGACTCAAATTGACCAACCTATCATTAACTACATATAAAATTTGCAAACCTTGCTTAAGCATACTTTAACTGAATTTTTGTAAATATACTTAAATTGAGTTCGCGTGAGCGTGTTTGAACTGAGTTTGTGTAAATATACTTGAACTGAATTCAAGTAAGATTTAAAAACTCAATGCCTACAGAGGTGGTAGGTAAGCTGAGTTTAATCAAAAAAAAAATATGTCCATGTGAAAAAATCACGGCCAGTCCAACGATCTATGTCTTGACTCTATATTTCTAAGGAAAAATAATTTTACATTTTTTTCTTTAACTCCATTTTAATTTTTTCTTATGCGTATCCTTATTTTAATTTTAATAAAAACTTTTATTATTTGGTTTTTTAACCCGATATCTTATGCGTATCCATTAGTTTGTAATCCCTCAACTCATTCAACCTAATGCAGTGAGGCTGTTATTATTTGCCAAATAGTATTATGTGGATCCAACATTCCTTCGCATGGTTACATGAAACCAAAGACATACCTTAAATTTTCAGTTTCATGCTACCGTTAAAGTCAAGAGTCAAGGTATTGACCACATGGCTCCTCAAGCATCACTCACAGTATATATGTCTGTTGAATTATGGACTTAGATCACAATGGCCTGATCAATCATATGCAACAATAGAGCACTCTTTATCAATGCTGCTTCATGAGGGTTGAAGAGTCTCAATAATCTCATTGTTATCGGAGTTTGAGTTAAGAATTAAGAAGTTGAAGGTTGTGTGTTCAATTCAGATGAAGGAGATAAAATTATCCTAACAACTAACCATTAACATTTGTTATTTAAAAAAAATCTCATCATTACAATACTTAGAGCCTCCTCCACCATCAGCCCGTCGACCGCGAGAACAAGCCAACATCCTTTGGATTACTCTCTTCGTCCCACAATTTTATGACCTTATTTTTACTGGTGGCTTACACCTTGAGGGGCCTGTGGTAGATAAAGTGAAACTCTTAGCTTGAAAGTGGTCTCTGACTAAGTGCCCTGTTAGTATTTGCTCTTTCTATGAGTGGGAGGTGCAGCCCGTCCTGTGTTGGAATTAGTAGGGTTTGTGGTGCTGGTTTTCCGGGGGTTGTTTAGGGTGTGGGGTGGGTTTTATGCCTCCCCCTTTCCAGCCGAGCCTCTTGGGTTTTTCTATGCTTTTTGTTTCCTGCATGTGTTTGTTTGGTGTGTTGGTTTAGCCTTCCGTTCACTTATTTCTTGGTGTTGTTTTGGTGGTGTCTTCGGGGTGCTTTCCCTTGCTTATTTATGGTTCTTTCTACTAAAAAATACATTAATTAAAAATTCATGGGTACTCATAGATACTTTAATACCCGCGAGTTATTCGTATAGTGGGTATCCACACGTAGGGGTGGGAATAAGTTAGGCCGAGTTAGGCTTTGCAAGGTCTTAGTCTGGCATGTGGCCTGCCATAGACTTATTTTTTAGGCCTGAGTCTGGCCTTCTAAAAGCTTGATACGGTCTGCTAGCCTATTTAAAAACTTATTTCATAAGAACATCTTTTAATAAGCAATATGATCTAAGTTTAAATAGACTAGCAAACTATTAGATTAAACTCTCTTTTGATAATCAAGATGAGTTTTTAGGGAATTTGACTATATATTGTATCATATTTCAATTCTAGTTTACAATAATACATTTAAATATGCAAAAAATTAATATATACTAATAAGCTGAAATTACTGAAAAAGTTAACAAATTTTTATTTTAATTCAAAGTACAAAATATAATATAATAAATAATATTATTCATATTTACTTAAAAAGTCCGACTTAATAGGCCTAAGAGGCTTTTTGAATGGCATGTGGCCTGACTTTTTAAGCTAAATAGGCTTTTAAAAAAGTCAAGGCCTTCTTTGTTTAAGAAAAAAGCCTGACCTGGCCTTTCGTAGGCTAGGCCGTAGGCCCCTGTAGGTCGGTCTGACCTATTCTCATCCTTATCCACACGGGTAGAGGTATGGGGCGGACACAGGTATTATATGTATCCAACGAAGCGAGGACGAGTATCATATTATCCACACCCCATGGATACCCAACAACATCCCTAAATATGACTATATATAGTTAACTGGCGTTGGGGTTAAATTCGTAATTTTATGGTGTTTCATATAAACTTTGAGGTGGGAAAAACAATTTTCCTGATCTTTTACCCTATGAACGGTGACTTTTGGGCCAAAAAGTGGCAATTTATGGTTCCAAAATGATACTTTTTGTATTTTCTCATGAGATTTGAAATTGAGGCAAAATTTCATAATTTTTTGGGATTGAAGTTCTAGATCGGGACTAAAATTATACTCCATCTGACCCACAATGAGTGATTTAATTAGCTATTTTATTATCAATGCACATTTTTAACCTTTAATATATTTAATTATCTATTAGTAAAAATTACAAAAAATTGATATTTAAAAAAATATTTATCGAAATGATTCAGAAAATATCTTATATATTGATATTTGTCTTTGTATATTAACAAAAAACAAAGTCAGGGTATATTATACGAACAATGCGCATGGTTAAATTGAGTTACTCATTATGAGGCTAGAGTGAGGGTGTAATAATGTGTAAACCCAAAGAACCAAGAATCCAGATTTAAAATTAGATGGACTATGATTTTTTTTTTTGAAAATTATATTGTTAACTCACTTGGTTTGATCTGGTGGTATTGAATTGAAATCTGAGAAGGTGTTTCTCTTATTTCACAACCTTCTATTCCTGTTCCCTTTTGGTGCACCCAGGTTCTTTCTTTCTTTCTTCTTCTTCTTAGCATGATTATTTGTTTTTTATTTTACATTTTAGAGCTTTCTAATTTTAGATGAATACATGAATATTTCAATTTGTTTCAAATTTCTACGTGGGAATTGATTTAATCTTTGTGTAAAACTGAGAATTTTTTCTTGAAAAAAATCATCACTTCTTTGTTCAATAATTTCTTTATACGTGTCTTGGTTATTTTTTTGTTATGTTATGTATTTAGTTCCTTCGTAGATTGAAATGCACGATGTAAGAATCATGAATTTTGTATGGATTATGTATGATTTATGAAATTTGAATGAATTATGTATAGATATTTAAAAGTTGAGGTTTTTTGCAAATTAAAAAAAAAGTTATTCTTTCTACTAAAAGATGAATAAATTAAAAAAGTCACTGGTATCCATGGATACTTCAATACCCGCGAGTTGTTCGTATAGTGGGTACCAAGTCTGAAAGCAAGCGGATGTATATTTTGTCCCATAATTCCTCACTACTCTATATAAAATAATACGTCTTATTTGTCTACTTTTTTTATCTATATTTTTTTCATATAAAATAAATATATTATATATCTTTATGACTCATTGACCTTTTTTTTAACAAGGCAAAATGAAATGAGATATATAACTAAAATGAAAGATTCCTCTCTCACAAGGCGTGCTGAGAATGAACCCCTTAAAAATCACAATGTTATGATGGAGCGGGTGCCTACAGCAAATGACACGGCTTCCTGAAGAACAACAATAAATTACATAGTAACACTCATACAATGTTATTTATTAATGATTATTGGATACTCGTCAACACCCCTAAATTATGACTATATATAGTAATATTATTAAAGATATGTGCCATTTCGAACAAAAAATATCAAATTTATTATTTTAAAACACGCGCGCTAAAACTAAAACGGTGATGGAAAACAAAGAATCCAATCAAACAGTTCTTCCCCTTTCCACCACCGCAAGAAACTCAACTTGTCATTTCCCAAAACCTTTCTCTTCGTTTAGGTTTTCATGAGTTCCACGATCTAACAACAATTCTCAGACAAACTATATTTTCTTCCCCATGATTTCACCAAATTCTTTGTGGTTGTTGATGTCTGATTTCCCTCTAATCGACAATTCTCTCTTCAAAAGGGTTTTTGGATAATAAAAAAATAATTGGGATAACTATTTTATTATAGAAAAAAGGATAATAAAAAAGAATTGGGATAACTACTTTTTTTATTGCAAACCTTTTGTAATCGACAACTTTTTCTATCATGATAATTACGGACAACCATCTTTCCAATCCACACAACAAATTTAAATATCTATTTTACTACTAACTACTGTATTATCCCGACATTATCCGGGTTATCTATACTATATATAAAGAAAACTAATTCTTTCAGCTCTTTTGGGTTGGATTTTTCTTTCCAAAAATGCCATCAGTTTTCAATACAAATAAAACATGTAACAAATAGATAAAAATAAATTTAAATATTAAAACAAATGTAACAAACACGATATGAATATATATATATACATCAAATTTTTTTCCTTTATAATTTAAAAAGTGTAATAAAATATATAAGTATATTTATACTTACTTTTTAACTATCTCAATTATACCCTTAAACAACTTTTTATATAATAATTTTTTTTTATAAGCCAAGGACAAAATGACATCAAAAAAATAGTGTCCAACTAAATTGGTACCCTACTCTGATTTGTCACTTGCTCATATATATATTATTAAAAAAAAGGGAAAAAAATTACATAAAAACTGGGGACATAAAACCTAATCCAGTTCATCCATGTGAATCAACCCGGACGGGTAATACAGCAAAAAAGAGCATCATAGTGGATCCAACCCTAATCCATAATAATAGACATTTGTGAATACCAAGCGGGTCGATTATTTGGCGAATGAGATGTTCGTCAGCATGAAATCGAATCACGTACCATCAACTCCCTGCAACAACGACAACAAGTGTTAACGACTCTTTCGAGTCCACCGCAGTCCCCTGTCAAAAGAATGACTAGGATGCAAAACCAACAAATTCCTGAAAGGGGGGAGTGGATTCGACCGCCAACACGGTATTAACGAATCCACACGCACCAACCGTTTACTGCGATGATTTACAGCAAATTCACACCCATTTCTGGCCAAATAATCTGAATTCAATCACTAGTACCGAATTCCAAACCTGTTTGCAGGTGGTGAACCGGATCGTCAGCACGATAACGAGTCCACAACCAACAACTCACCGTGAACATCACGCTTATAACGCCATTTCTGGCCAAACCATCTGAAACCTCTGACATGTGATGCTTGTTACCCTTAAACTAGTACCCACCACGAAAGGAGCTACCGAAAGGCAGAGCAGATCAGAGAGCAGACATGAAACTGAATCTGAAAGCCAGCTTCAATGGGTCCTACCCGAATGGGTTTGAGAGCAGTGGCTAAAACCACCGTTTGAGTCATCGACGGCGGCAGCGGCCTTTGGAATGCACGCATATCAGAGCAAAAAACCAGAACAAAAATCCAGAACTCAAAATCTAGCTGCATCTTCAAGCGTGTAATTCCGATCAACAAGAGCCAATCGCGGTGGCGCGATCTGAGCGAACTCAAACCACCAGCGCAACCACCGAACTGAAAAAGGATGCGCCTTGGAACCTGATCTTCTGACAAACAACCGCGGAGAGAGCAGGAACAGGGGCGGTGCGGATGGCTGACCCATCGTCGCACCACCACAAACCACCTTCTACAATCATGATTGGTTTGTTATAACTCGAAAGCAACAAATATTTATATTTTTAGTTTTAATCAAAATCAAAATTTCAGAAGAAAAAAACACCGTTAATAATTTTCAAACGTTAGCGCAATAAAAAGAGAGGAAAGACGGGCACGTGAGTGCCCATCTTTTCACTAGTATATATAACATTAACGATTGTGTTTTATGTGTAATATTAATTAGAAGTTTATATAACTCAGGAGTTATAAAGTAAATAAAATTACTTGTGACCTGTATTTTATTAATAAACTATTAAGATCTGCTTAAAATATAAAATGAATAAGTTATAGTTTTTTTGACAAAAATTAAATAAATCGTAGTTATCTAAATTAGAAAAATTATCAATAATATTAGTGTTTGTGTTATATGTATAATATTTATCAAAAATACATAATTTAAAAGTAATAAACTATAGTATAACACGTAAAATTTTTGTGATGATATAACTCATTACTTGTTAAATAAACAATTAATATCTACCTAATATATGGATTTAAATGGGTCCAACAAATGGATGGTGTAATTAGACCGATCTGATTAGTCGGTCATTGGACCAGATATTTATTTATTTTTTTAAAAATAAACAAATCCTAGTATCTAAGTTGAAAAATTATCAAGAGTGCAGGTTTATAATGAAACTAATGAGCACATGTAGGAAAACAAAATTATTTTCTTATAAATATTTGAAATTGATTAAAATTAATAATTTAATATTAAAAAATGAATGAATTATCTATTAATTTTGACAAAATCTATGCTAAATAAAATATAATTTAAAATGAAATTTAATGAAAGAGAAAACTGAGAAACGAATAAATAGTTTGAAATAAGGACAAAACTCATGTGAATTTCTTTATGTGTTTTTCATATGATTCTTAAATAAAAATATATTTTTCATGAGTAGTTTAATTAGGAATCATGTGAAAAGCACCTAAAAAGAACACCTAAGTATCTTGCTAGAATCAAAATAAGGATAAAACGTAGGTCTAATTTTTTTAAATGTGTTTTGTGAGGTACTTCACATAAAATACTCATAGCTACTTATGATTTCTTAAATCCATAATTTTTTCAAAGTTTTTTCTAACCAAGAAATGAAATTTAATTATGCGAAGACCCATACGAAAAGCATGCAAGGAAAGTGCACCAAAGTTTTGTTCTTAAAATAAAGGATTTTTAATGACAAACATTAGCAATTAGTTGTTAAAAAAGAACATAAAGTATATACATGAATTAAAAGATCAAATGAATATAATAGTAATAATAGACTTATGAAGGGAAAAAATATTAGTAACAGTAGCACTAATCAGAGATGCCAAAAAAATAAGGATAAAATCGACCATTGACATGAAGTGAATAGTTTTTTTTTTTTTTAAGGATGAAGTGAATAGCTTAATGATAAGTCAATAATTATAGGTTTTTAAGTGTTTAGTTTATTAGAATTTTATGTGCTTTTAATTGCTTTTTAGAACTTTGGTACTTCAAATCGTTTGTTATTTTATTTCAGGATCAAATACAGTGAAATCAAGTCTTAGAGCAAAAGAAGGGATTTAGAAGCATGGTTAAGGAAAGAAAGGATTCAAGCACGATTCAAGGCTGATTGAGGAGCAAAATATAAAGATCTCTTGCCATTCTATCGCACAAGGTCGTGCTCACAAATGCACTGACCGTGCGCCCCTTTCAAGCCAACTGTGCTGCACAACGTCGAGAGCAGCGCACGGTCCGTGCTCCCACAAGCACGGCCGTGCGTGACCCCAAATGCTCCCTTTGCTGCTTTTGCCCGTGCACCTTGCAGGAACGGCCGTGCACGGTTCCATTTGATTGCTTAAGTGTTAGTTTTGACCTAAAAGCCCATCAGTTGCCTTGTAACACGTTCTAATGCCTTTTCTAGGGGTTAGGTTGTTCCTTGGGCTATAAATAGAGGAGCCATAAATAGAGGAGCCATCAGACTTGTTTATTCATCTTTGAATTTTGGGAATTCTTTGTGATAATTATTTCTATTGAATCAAAGTTCTTTATTTTCTCGTTCTTTACAATTCTTGTTCTTTTATAATTATGCACTTTTTCATGTCTTTCTACTTCATCTCTTTAATCTCTTTGTCTACGATGAACATGAGTGAGTAGATTTCTTTGTCTTGGGATTGTTGGATGAGTCTAATGACCTAATTCCTATCAAACCAAGCATAAAACCTTAATTTTATGTAGATCTATTTTCTAATCTAATCTCACTGTTCTTAATTCATATTTCAAATAATAATTGAAGGATCGAAAGAAGAAGGTTAATATTGGAACAAGTGAGATTAGACAAGGTTTACGAAACATGAGAATAGCCTAGTAAACCTTGAGACCTTAAAAGTTTCGTTAATGGATTTCAATAGCCATTGAAATACACTTATGTATTCTGAGAGGAAACGTAAAATACATTAGAGAAACTTGTCTTTAGAAGCGGATTTAACATAAGATTTAGATATAGGTTTGGATTGTGAGTGATTTGTCATTATGATGAATCAATAATCCCGAGACGCTTTTTATTATTTTATAAACACCAAATTTGCTAAACTTCTAAACCTAAACTTTTCAGCCAATCGCAATTGAAAAGAAAATCAATAATTACAATAACTCCCTGTGGAACAATATTTTTACTACTTTGATAAATCCGTGCACTTGCGTATTTCACACATCACTTAACAGGTACACAGAGATAAAATAAATTTATATTTCAAGTACTTTAAATTAATGGATACATATGTCGAAGTAATGGTATCTCTACCGACAATTTATATGTGCAATCTATGTAGAGATATTCATACTATATAAAACATCAGTTTTTTTATTAAAAAATTGTTAATGTGTTAGTTTAGTTTGGACACAATCGACCATACACGAAACGAATAGGTTAACAGGTACACAAGGATAAAATAAATTGATATTTTGAGCACTTTAAATTAATGGATACATCTCTTCAAAAAAAATTAATGAATACATATGTAGAAGTAATGGTATCTCTACGGACAATTTATAATGATAATTAAGACGTGCAATCTAGTGTAGAGATGTTCATACTATATAAAACATCGGGTTTTTAATTAAAAAATTGTTAATGTGTTAGTATAATACATGTCCATAATAAACAAATTATAAAATTAAATATAAAATATTTTTGAAATTTGAATTTAGATTAAATTATTAAACGTATTGAAAAAATATTTTACAAATTAATTAAAAATTTAAATGAAATATTTAGTGGATAAGATCAAAGTAATGTATGTAGTTTGTTGAGATATTTACGACAAATCAAAACATTAGTTTTAAACAATAATTTTTTTTGAGAATAAACGTAGAAGTGACACGTGGCATTTTTTTTTTTTTACTTTATATATATATATATATATATATATATATATATATACACTATTGATACTACTACTATATACTATAATAAGAAAATCTTACTCCAGTAAAATTTCATACTATAATAAGTGGGGTGTCCGAGGTTCGAACCCCGGCCCCTACACATATTGTGCATTATCCCTGGACAATTAATTCGCTGTTGTTGACTCACCGTAAGATAAAATAGACCTGCGTAATTCAATGATCCTCTTTTAAAATAAAAATCAAACAGTTTAAATTAATACAATTAATAGGATCTATGGTTGACCACTTTTAATGTTCGTCCACCATAGATATTTGAGGTTAAAGTTAACAGCGCGGGACCTTTTTGACTAATGGCGCAAAACAAGAGGGACCGAAATGTTGATTTTACAAGTTATAGGACCAAAATGAAAACAAGAAATTACTTAAGGGACCAAAAGTCCAATTAAGCCCACTTTTTTTATTTGGGCAAATTACACTAACATCCCCTCTAGTTTTTAATTAAACATTAACCTCCCTCATTTTGTTGTTAAATCGACAAGCACCTCCCTTCCACATTAACGGTGTTTCATCTCTGTTAACTTCGTCTCTTTCATGGGAAGTTTAATGGTGTCAAAATCAAGGGAGGTTAATGAGTTTTGAAAATTAGAGGGAGTGTTTGTGTTGTTTAAGAAAACCTCAAGGAAGGTGAATGTAATTTACCCTTTTTTATTTTATTTTTTTTAATGCAAAAGTATATCCGGGATATTTATTTGAGTTTATGGTTAAATTAAACAGAGTTGGATCGGTTTGATTTTGTTCGCTCCATTCTCAATTAATCTGAATCAATCTCAAAACCTCTCTTCCTTTCCTCCGTAAACTCAATCTTCTTCTTCTTCTTCATCCATGCCGAAACCATCTTCCAACAATTTACCATCCTAACCTTCAGGTTTCACTTCCTTTTCTAACCTTCGATCGATGCTATTTCATTTCAATCGCTGATTCATGTTTTATTTCAATATTAATATTAATTAATTGATCAAATTAAATTCAGAAATTCAAATTTGGCCATTGCGTTGATTTTCATAGGGTTCAATTTTAAGATGAAAAGTGTTTCGACTTTGGAGCTTGAATAGTTATAATTATCATTTACTGTTTCTTACATAAATGATTAATTAATTAATGAGATTGATTATTAAGGTTTTGTTGAATTGAATCAGGAGTGAAATGGATGATCCTGCTATACTTCAGTTGCACAAATGGGACCCATCTCAGACCCAAATTCCCCTTTCGGAATTTCGTCAAGCTTTTATTTCTCCTACTAGACATATTCTGCTTTTGCATTCATATCAAAATCGAGCTCTCCTGTTTCCTCTCGTCAAAGGTCATTGCTGCTTCCTTTTTTCTTATAAGCTATGAAACACGTATATGGACACCAGATACAACACAGACACCGAAAATAATTTTAAAAAATGACATAATTTAGTGTAATTATATGTGTCGGTGTCCGGGACACACCTAATCCGAGGAGTGTCTGTGCTTCATAGGAGTCATAGGGGTCGACTTATTTGATTCAACTTATATGCGTCGGATATAAACACTTGTAAGACTGTTTGAGATAAAAACCACCGTTATGATGTTTGCATTTGCTTTGATGATTGCAGGGGAGTCAAATTCTAGTGGCGGCGAAAGCAGCAATGATTATGAGAGGTCTAACGGATCAGGTTTGGTGAATGATTTGCCTTGCACTTCAGGATCAGAAATTGGTATTGATACCAATGTTGCTGAAAATAAATGTTCAAGATCCAATAGTTACCTATTTATTAGTGATGTGAACTCATTGGCCTGGGCTCGCTGTGGGGACACCTATGATCAACACAATGATGCTTCATTTAGAGAATTTTTATTTGTCTCGGGAACATGTGGGGTAACAGTCCATGCTTTTCCCAAACTGACTAACGCCAAAGAAATAGTTCAACCTGCATTAGAAGGTAGCTATAGACAAGGTAGGTGGGTGGAATGGGGGCCTATTGTTACATTAGCTCAAAATATTGAAGTAGGAGATGAAGGTGGAGTTGAATTTTTGAGAGGCTCTGCGCCGACTAAGAGATACCTAAAGTCGTTTTTCACAAAAGTTGAAACTATTGTTGCTGACGGTAGTCTCAGGACCAAGTTCCCCGAGAATAAGGATTTTCCTTGCTCTACAGAAGTGGTTTCTTTTAACATATTTGATGGAAGTCTATCCCTGGAATATCTCTTCAATCAAGAATCAGTCCAAAGTAAGGAAAAACAGCAGGAACCAGCTGATTTAGTAGAAGATGCTTCCGATCACTCAAGCTTGAGCTCGGGTACAGAGGATATTAAGTCTGATTGTTTTTCCAAAGTATTTGGTGTTGAGATTAACGGGTTCTATGAATGCCCTAAGATATTCTCAAGTGCTTCATATTGCTTGGTGGGTTTTTATTTGACATTGATGCATCATGTGTCTGTGAATGATAGTGGTGCAAATCATAGACGCCGGAGTAAAAATTTACTCCTTGTTGCCAGGTTAGACAATTCAGGTATTCAGTGGGTTTCAGTGGTGAAACTTGATGAAAGAACAAACATAGTTCAGGAAGTTGAGTGGATGGATTTCCAATTTTGTGATAATCTTCTTGTTTGTCTTGATTCTTCCGGCTTGATTACTCTATATTCTGCAATATCCGGTGAATTTGTAACACATTTAAATGTTTCACAGGCTTGTGGACTTGGTCCTCTTTTTGATTTCCATGGGTCAGAAAAATTGCCTTTGAGTGATGATGGTACGTGCATTAAACAAGGGTCTGACATTAAGGATAACATGTACGATCAACACCGTGATTCTTTTAGAAGATCATTTAAAAGGTTAATTGTTGCTTCACATACCTACTTTTTAGCTGTGGTTGATGCATGTGGTGTGATCTACGTGATATCTTTAAGTGAATATGTTACCGACAAGAGCTATTTTTCTGAGAAGTTGCTTCCATATTGTCAGCAATTTGGACTGGGGATGTTGGTTGGTTGGGGAGCTGGTGGCTCTGATATAGATTGTCAAGCAGCATTCTCTAATTTCTCGGGAAATTCTCAATCAAATCATTTAAACATAAAAAGCGGAAGTGTTTCTTACCCAGACAAAGCAGTGGAGGGTGATGTGCTCCAGAAAATTGATGGCTACACATCTAAAGAAAGGCGTAATTTGTTTGGTCCCTATTCAAGTGGTTTTTCTCCTGTATCTAATGCAACTAATGATCACAAATTTACTGATTCTTATGTGAAGTCACCTGTTATGAGAAAGATATTCCTTCCCAATTTTAAACTATGTGAAGATGATTCTATTTCCTTTTCTCCCATAGGAATTACTATTCTCTCGAAAATGAAGAATGTAAAGAATCAGAGTGGCTCAAAACTAGTGCATTTTAATCTGCAAGTGAAGTTAGATGCCCACGACGACAACCTTTTAGATAGTGCATATGACGTATACCACTTTAATGGAAAAGAAGAATCTGTTTTTGGAGAAGTAGTTGGTTGCACATTTCAGGGCTGTTTCTATATTGTGAGAGAAGATGGTCTATCAGTGTATATTCCTTCTGTTTCAATCTTATCAAGTTTTCTTCCTGTTGAGTACATTGGTTATCGCCAACCAAGTATAGACAGAGGGATTTTAGTTCTGCTTAAAGACAATGTGGAAGCAAGAGAACCAACCAAAAGATTTTCTCCTTGGAAAATTGAAATTTTGGACAGAGTACTTGTGTATGAAGGAATTGAAGAGGCAGATCAGTTGTGTTTGAAAAATGGTGAGTTACAAAAAATGATCTTTTTATAACCTGGCATAATGATGCTGTGTATTATATATATATATATATATCTTCTAGTCACCCTCCTTAGGCCCTTATCATTGGATATAGTTAGTTTGTTTATGTGTTTTTACACATGGTCTATTTTGGGCTATTCTACCCGAAGGTATTCATTTGGGCCTGTGACAATTCTTATTCTTATGTTAGCAGAAAGGAAGTTTTTTCATGAAAATGAGTAATTGCAGAAACACAGGTATATAAATCAAATTTAGGAAAAAGCAATTATTGCACCATTAAGTTAATCTTTTTCGCAACTACTGAAAAGACAGTTTATTATTAAATAAAAAAAATTAAATCATTCAATATCACGGGAACCCAAAATGCAAATAATGCTTTTTTGTTTGAGTACTTCGGAGGATTTTGAGCTTGATTCATCAGGAGGACATCAAAATTATTGTTTTTGCAACCTTCTGGAAGGAGGATATCATCATCTTGACTCCCTTCCCTTTCTCCTTTCCTATCATTTAAAGTTTATTTTTCTATCGAGTCTTACTTTCCTTTTCATTGCAGTGTACCAATTCCTTCATTTTTATAAAATTCATATTATATAAAAATAATTCCCCTAAAATAAAATTGTTCTATAATTTCATCAAATAACTTTTTCTTGTTTTTCCTTTTTCTTGTTCTGTATTTTACTGTATGGTACGCTGTATTGCTACTCTATTTTTGTTGCAATAGATTTCTTCCACCAATATATCAACCTCAATATTTTGGTGTCTTAGGAAGTTTTAGAGATAGTGGGCAAGGTGAAATTGGATGCGATTACAAACATAATCTTTTTTAGCACCATCAGCTGGACCAATACTAATCTACTGTCTTGAATCGGTGCTTTTAGCCATTTAACGTCTCTTGTCTTTTGTTACTAAATCCACCTCTATTTCAAGATTACTATTATAACTTTTTTGTAATTTTCCATTTGGTAGAAACCAATAAAATTCTTATTAAATGCAAATAGATGAAAAGAATTACAAATAAGAACACAACTTTTGATGGTGATGTCTATTTATTCATTCGAAATTTGATGAGTTTGTGTTTTGTCATGGAATTGACACACTTAAGAGTTTCATAAAATAAATTTCCTCTTGATGCTTATATCTTTTCTTTCTCTGTCAGGATGGGACATCAAAATTTCTCGTATTCGTCAGTTACAAATAGCATTGGACTACTTGAAATTTGATGAAATAGAAAGGTAAGCCAAAGTTTAGTCATTGTAGTATTGATTTATATTTCTTGCGTTCTAAAGTAGCAATCTTATTCAATGGGATGAACGGAAACCCTAGTTCTTGTACGATTTGGGGAAGAAGTATCAGATAGATCAAAAGAAATCTCGGAAGTTTTGATAATGTTGTATTTGTCTATACTAGGAGGGATAGGAAGAGGGCCGCTTATCTACTGGCCCAATTAGCCCATTTAGAACAAGAGCGGTACTGGTTGGAAGAAGTTCCTAGGGAGATCCAGGCCCAATTGTACATGGACAAACCTATATAATCAGTAATATTTTCTTTAAAAAAAAAATAAAATCGCAATCTGATAGAAATCTGGTATGTTACTATGTTATTACAAAGAAATAGGGATAAATCCTAATTACAAGTATAGAACATTACAAAACTTCGAGGCTCTGCAACCCTCCCCGTCCGAAGGCCCCAACTCCTTTTTAATAAACTGTTTTGTACTTCTTCCTCCTATTCTTTATAAATATCTATCACTCCCTACTTTTAAGAAAGATCTAGAGATTAATGAGTTGGATAGAAATATGTTATATGATAGAGCATTATAGTAGGATAAGGCTTGGTTGTTGTTGTTATATTACAGTGGTACTGGTTCAATGGAAATTACGTTGTAAAAGAGATTGGTTACATTCTTGTGTTCATATAGTATTTAGGTTTTTTTAAATGGCAAATATTGTCTAATGAAATTCACTTTCCAGTTTTATTGATGGGCAGATCTTTGGAAATGCTTGTGGATGTGAATCTAGCGGAAGAAGGGATTTTGAGATTGCTTTTTGCTGCAGTTTATCTTATGCTTAATAAAAGCGGTAGTGATAGCGAAACTTCTGCTGCTTCAAGGTAAATTTATATGTTCATTGGGTCTCATACTTTTATTTTTCATTCTTTATCATTTCTAAACCAAGCTGCTACTCGCAAGGTGTCAATGTGTCATAATTATATAGGGTAGCTGTTCCTATTGGCCCTCCAAAGATATATGTGACATCAATTGGTATTTAATCCTTTAGCTTATGACTATTTTTTGGATAGCTATATTAATTTATTTTAGGAAAAAATATAAAATAGAAACATTTGTTAGTAAAAAAGTATTTGCATTGTGATACAGAGGATTTTTCAATCACCGTCTCCACCAAGGGTCAACTATGATCCCATATTTTTAATTTTTTAGACGTGCTTATCGAACATATCCAAGAAATGGTGCCACAATGCTTTTTCTGTGAGTGGATGATATATTCATAATTGGACAATCAAGAGAAGAGATAAATGCAAACATGACTCAGAAGTAAATACGACAATAAGCCTTGGAAACTCATGGTTTCCTCTAAAGTTGAAGTAAAATAGAGTATATGAAATGCAAGTTTAGCTTAAGGCAAACATATTATAACTCAGATGTAAATATTAGAAAACATTCAATACTATAAGTCTCATGTTTTAATTTCTCTATACGAAGTGACAGAGAGATAAAGGGATATGATAGGTTCTAAAAGTATGAATCAAAATAATGAATCTTTATTGTAACTGCATGTAACACAATGTCAGGTATTCGAGAGACCTGTAATCTCCATAGGAATGATCTTAATTTATACCTTCCACTAACCTTATGACTCCCTTATATAGAAAACCTAACAAAACAACCACCTAATTGTTGTAATTCACTAACTTCCGTCAGTTAATTGTAGTTAGTTACACAGCAGGGCCGGACCTTGGGGTGTGCAAACCGCTCAGTGGAACTGAGCCTCCCCAAGGCATGGGCCTCAAAAAAATTTGTATAGCCCAATAGTACTGCTAAGTGTTAGGTGGGTGTGTTTTTGGGAGGGTGGTTTGAGGTTCCTCAGGTATACGGTAGTGATTTTCAGTTTTTCACCTTTGGGTGTACCGCTTATATACGGCACCTTATATTTATCTTTTAAAAAATTTAAATAGAACATTGTTCTTTAAAAACTAATACATTTTTATTTTATTACGGGCCTCTTTTCACCTATAGAACCGAGCCTCCGGATTCGTAAGAACGACCCTGTTACACAAGGTCATTATCCCTTGTTTATGCTCCTATTCCTCCTAATGTACACTTTCCTAATAGGAGTTCCCAGTACCCTATCAGGATACATCAACTTTATGATCTAAGTAAGGTAGATAAATGGAGGAATAATTCAATTGTGATTTGCTATGAAAAATAGCTCTCAAACTTGAAGGAAATATTTAGGGTTAAATAAGTTTTTGAACCCTATAAATACATCCCCTGTTTTTGCTCCTATTCCTCCTAATGTACACTTTCCAAATGTTTTATGTTAGCAAATTAAGTCCTCGCTGTTAAACTCAGCTAATGGCTGCACATGTGGCAGTGACAGATGGCTTATTTTAATTGACCTGGCATTAATTTTTACTGATCAAAATCCCTAATTTTTTCATTAAACCCTAATAAAATTGGAGAATCATCCAAGCCCCCAACTTTATCTTTTTCGTTGTGACCTTCAACATTTTGTTACATCAAAAGTTGGCCAACCACAACTTAATCAGTTTGGATCATGCATTCAACCTCACACGGTTGTGATCTTTAATTAGTGGCTGGCAATAGTATGTTTTTGTTTTCAATTTTTTTTCCTTCTATGAAAGAGGATTAATACATCTTGAATATAGTGAGGAAATCTATCTTGCAGAGTTTGGAATTACTTTCCTATTCTGACCAAGTTGACCTTAATTTCAATGGAGAGTAACAAGTTTTTAAGTTGTTTGTTTGTCTGGTAAACCATATTTGGTAGAGAGATGATAAATTGGTCATGGAAGTGAAATTTCATTTAATACAAATATGTCTCTCTTGATTGAGTGTGGGCATATGTGGAGGGGAGACATGTAGATTCTGTAGTAAGAGTAAATCAGATAGAGGGCAGCCTAATTGCTAGAGGCAGGAAGTCCAAGAAAAATCATAGGTGAATCTATTAAGATAGAGTTAGAGGCCGATGGTTCGATAATAGACATGATTTATGGTGTCGTTTGATCCATGTAGACAACCCCATCTTGTGGTTGTGGCATAGAGCTTTGTTGTTGTTGTTGTTGCCTTTTTAATGAAGAAGGAAATTTCAGTATTGCGATCATTTCTTCTATTAGTGGATGAATTTATGATATATCAACTTTGCTATTCAAATAATTACACTTGGATTTATTGTGCCTTATCCTTTTCTCCGTGGTGATATCTAAAGGAGAAAAAAGGGAAAGTTTTTTATGAAAAAGAGCAGTGGGTAGCATGCATCCTCTTTATTGTTTTTTCATTCCAGAAAGGAATTTTAATTCCAACTTATGATATCTAGGCTTCTTACACTGGCTACTTGCTTTGCGACTACAATGCTTCGGAAGTATGGGTTACTACAACACAAAAACTACACATGTGTACCAGAGGGCTTGAACAAGACGAGACTGCTTTCTCTTCCCCCAATTGAACCAGTGAAACTACAAACTGAAGTGGATTTTGCTCAAAAGCTTTCCGAGCTGGCTCATTTCTTGGAGATCATCCGAAATCTGCAATGTAGGCATAGGACAGTATTCCAAAAGGCCAGTCAAGGATTGGTATGGTGCTCCACAATTATGCTACATGTATAACTGATTAATTGTTTTTCCTGAATATTAAATGTTATCTTATTGCTAAAAGTTACAGGTTGAAAGCGGAGAAGAGTCATCTATTATGAGTATAGAGATGCTGCACGAAGAACCCCAACTTGCAGTTCTTCCATCAGATTTAGAGTCGTTGGATATGTTGAACCAACATGAGCTTTCTTTTCCTTTACCAACATCAGGCAATGGCAATAATGAAAATCTTGCACTTGTACCTGTTGATTCCGAGTCTAAATTTGTCTCAGAGGAATTAGGTAACTTATCTCATTTGGAAAAGAAAGTTTTGCCACTAGAAAATCCAAGAGAGATGATGGCGCGCTGGAAGTTGGGTAATCTGGACCTCAAGACTGTGGTTAAAGATGCACTGCTTTCTGGTCGACTCCCTTTGGCTGTTCTTCAACTGCATCTTCATCAATCGGAAGATTTCATTGTTGACAAAGGGCCTCATGATACTTTTACTGAAGTTCGTGATATTGGCAGAGCTGTTGCTTATGACTTATTTATGAAGGTGTTGTATTCAACTTTCTATTTAGATGTAACACATCTCAAAGAAAATAATATGACTGACAATGTAATTATACAGGGTGAAACTGAAATTGCTGTTGCAACACTTCAAAGACTTGGTGAGAATATTGAATATTGCCTCAAACAACTTTTGTTTGGCACTGTAAGGAGATCCTTACGAGCCCAGATTGCCGAGGAAATGAAAAGACATGGTTATCTAGGACCATACGAGTTGAAGATATTGAAAGACATTTCACTAATTGAGGTACGTGGAATTTGTTTGTTTTGTTTTGTTTTGTGGTCAATGTTTAGTACATGAAAGAGAAATTTCCATGAGCTGAGACTTGCAATCATATTTGTCCGTATGCATGTGTGTGAGTAGAGTCTCTATCCAAGCAGTGGCTTCTGGAAAACATATCATCTCCGGCTGAAAGATACCATTGGTCCATCAGACCCTGTTTCAACGGTAGAAAATAGATTAAGGCTCTTGCATAACCATTCATTTGATAGTCTTGTCATTGAATGTGGTGAGATTGATGGAGTTGTCTTAGATACATGGATGAATATTAATGAAAACTCCTCTGCTCTGGAAGTTGATGGTGATGATGATGATGGTCACGTTGGATATTGGGCTGCTGCTGCTGTCTGGTTTGATGCCTGGGATCAAAGAACTGTTGATCGGGTTAGTTGTTTTTCTGTCTTGTTACTACGTGCTAGTGTTGATATATCATATTTGTTGCTGAATTTCAACGACGGCTGCTAATTTTCTTCCCTGTAAGAGCATTCTGGATGCTGGGTTTTATATCTTATTGTCATTAACTAAATGAACAAATGGTTGAAGGTGAAGTTTCATTAAGAGAATTCTTAATAACTGGATTTTTTTTACCAGGACACCAGATCTACTGGATGAGTTTGGAAGTTAAAGTGATTATGCCTTCTTGGAGATTGCATCTAATATGCATTTTGTCTTCCTAGATAAATCTAATTGTTTTGTTTGAACTTCAAATCAGACCAAAGGGTTTCTAACCATTAGTTATGACAATAATTTACTTCCCTCTATATGTATTCAGTCACCTTTGCTGATTTTAGTCACTAATTCAATTTCTGCAACTATTTGAGGACAAACTTATTTTTTCTATAATAACTTTCTTTTCATTAATCGTTCATCTCTGTGTGTACAGATGATACTGAATCAATCTCTTCGTTCAGACATTTCTTTACTGTGGGATTCAGAACTTGACTATCATGTATGTCGTAATCATTGGAAGGAAGTCTGTAGATTGTTAGACTTAATGCCTGCATATGCCCTATCTGCTGGAAACCTTCAACTCAATTTGGATGTTGTACAGTCATCTTCAGGATGCGATGTGAAGTCTTCTAATTATGGAAATTTCTTATGCTCTATTGAAGAATTGGATTCTGTATGCATGGAAGTTCCAGATGTCCAGATATACAAGTTTTCACCTGATATTTTCTCTGGGTGGATAAGGATGCTTGCAGAGGAAAAGCTTGCAAAAAGATTTATATTTTTGAGGGAATGTTGGGAAGGGACAATGGAATTGGTAGCTCTTTTGGCTCGTTCGGGTTACATATCTGGCAAAAATAACGTAAGGTTGGAGGATGATCTCAATGAGACTTCATTACTTAGAGATGGAACTGTACAAGCTTTGAATAAAATATTTGTGCATCACTGTGCACAATATAACATGCCAAATCTTTTGGATCTCTACCTTGACCATCATCGTTTGGTCCTTGATCTCGATTCACTTTATGCATTACAGGAATCTGCAGTAAGTTGTGTCCATTGTGTTATTTTTTTTTTTTTTTTTGTAGAACCCATTGTGTGTTACTAATGCATGTGTTTGATCTATTCTGATTGTTTGTACTTGGTTTTCATTATTTGAAATCATGATACTATTATACATTGACAAGCGGTTGAGTCACATAAGGCTAGATTACTTAGTAGTAGTACCTAATGTTTAAAATCAAGGCCTTGTTACAAACCGCCAAAAGTGTACTTTTTATGTGAGCATCTATTTGTATGTGTGTGTGTATTTATTGACATGCCTTTCATATAATTGTGCTTCTTACTTTTCTCTTTTATTTACAATGAATAGTGTTGTCCGTATATGTTACTATTTAGGGGTGTTTTTTCAAGGTATAGAATTATATGCCCACGAATAATGTTGCTAGAAATATTTCTTAGAATCTGTGGTTAGTCCTAACACAACCCCACAAAATCGGCTTGTGAGGTGAGGATTTCCCCCACTTATAAACACTTATTTAGGCCATCTCTCAACTGATGTGGGACTCTTTACCACACCCTCATGCCCAAAACCATTGGGCTAGGTGCGTGGATATAAATGGTGGGTGGCTTGGTAGCGGAAACATGATAGCAAGTGGCCCAACGGATCTTGGAGGAGGCTCTGATACCATCTTAGAAATTGTGGTTGGGCCTAACGTAATCCCACAAAACCGGCTTGTGAGGTGAGGATCGCCCCCACTTACACACACTTCTTTAACATCCCCCTTCACGCCCAACACTATTGGACTTGGTGCGTGGATATAAATGGTGGGTGGCCTGATAGCAGGTGGCCTAGCGGACCTTGGAAGAGGCCCTAATACCATCTTAGAATTTGTGGTTGGGCCTAACACAACCCTACAAAACCGGATTGTGAGGTGAGGATTGCCCCCACTTATAAACACTTATTCAAGCCATCTTTCAACCGATGTGGGACTCTTTAACAGTATTATTTCCAAAATTGTGTTTGGTAAGTGCTTGATATTCTTGGGAACTTATTTAAATTTTATTCAGTTTGAAAGTATAAAAACTAAAATAGAACAAATAAATAGAGGAAGTGAGAAGTTATTGTTAGTTGTGCTCTATGTCCATGGGAACACAAGATTCCCACTGTAGAACATGGAAATATAAAATTGAGAACTAATGTGTAAATATTAATCAGAATAAATAATACTTGGGAATGCTTTTTATATGCTTGTACCAAACATGAGAATGTTACGTTTTCAATCCCACGCTTCCAAGAATCTTTGTGAAACCTTGAAACGAACACACCCTTAAGGTTTGTCTTTATTGGTGAAATTTCTTGTGATGTACTGATATTTGTTTTTTTGTTCATCAATGTTGTATATCAATAGATTGATTGTGAATGGGCAAGATGGCTGCTCTTATCTAGAGTTAAGGGGTGTGAATACAAGGCCTCACTTGCCAATGCTCGTTCAATTATGTCACATGATTTAGCTCCTAGAAGCGACCTCGGTGTTCTGGAGTTGGATGAAATAATTCGAACTGTTGATGACATTGCTGAAGGAGGGGGAGAAATGGCAGCTCTAGCAACCCTGATGCATGCTTCTGTCCCCATTGAAAGCTGCTTAAATAGTGGTGGTGTAAATAGGCACAGTAATTCCTCTGCCCAGTGCACCTTGGAGAACCTAAGGCCGACTCTGCAAAGGTTTCCTACATTGTGGCGCACGCTTGTTGGAGCATGTCTTGGTCAAGATACAATGTGTTTGTTGGTCCCCAAAGCAAAAACTGGTTAGCTATTAGCCTCATTTGTTGGGTGACTTTTCCGTCTACACTCCTACTTCATATTTGCACTTAACTAACTCCACTTTTTTTTTTTCCTTGCATCAAATTTCCCGTCTATCACAATTTGGAAATGCAGCTTTATTAGACTATCTTAGTTGGCGCGATGACATTTTCTTGTCTACCGGACGTGATACTTCACTTCTACAAATGCTTCCATGCTGGTTTTCTAAGCCAGTTCGAAGATTGATACAGCTTTATGTCCAGGTCTGTTTTGCTCTCTATTTTGAGTGACTGGATACGATTGCTGCCTTTTCTCTACAGTTTTGTCGTATTGATTTTCATTCAATTTTATTCCTATCTGATATTGATTCTTTTTAAAATACTCTGTTTTTATGTCATGTTAGGACAGCTTCATCACTGACCTTTTCTTCTCTCTTTTTGTTGTTTTATAAATATCTTAATCTATCATGTAGTTTGCATGCTACTGCAGATACATTGCATGTATAAGCTATCCAAGTTATGTAGTTTTCTTTATATTACAGGGTCCTCTTGGTTGTCAATCATTTTCAGCGTTCCCTATGGGGGAAACTTTGCTACACAGAGATATAGACTTATTTGAAAGTGCTGATTTGCATACCGAGATAAGTGCAGTCTCCTGGGAGGCAACTATCCAACGACACATTGAAGAAGAACTACATAGTCCTTTACTTGAAGTATGTATATTTAATATAATTGCTATTTTTTGTTTTGTTAACCATATAAGTAGGGTGGATGAAATGGAGATATTTCTGGTGTGATCTGTGATATAAAAGCACCAGTCTAGCTTGAAGGAAAGTCTTACCTTGACCTGCTATGTTAAATGAGACTAAATGTTGGGCAGTACTGATCTAACGATAAAGTAAACTTAGTGTTGCAGAGATTAGATTGTTAAGACAGATGAGTGGTCAAACAAGACATATAGGGTTCGGGAAACAATTAGTAGAGAGAAAGGTGGTAGCTCCCATTGTAGAAAAATGGTAGACACTTGTGGTAGGTGGTTTGGACAAGCGCGCAGAGGATGCATAGAAGCATCAATAGGGAGGGTTGCCCAAGTGCAAGATAATACATATTGGGATTTGGGAAAAATCAAAGTCATATTTGTTGGAGATAAGACGCAAATAGAGCTTATAAAGTCTAGACAATCCTCACGTTATAATCTGATTTTATAGGATTATGGTTGACCTAAAAACTAAAATGGTTTTAGAGTCTATCCTGAATTTGTTATTGGACAACCCGTATTATCCATGTACCATATATACTGTATATGTGAAATGCAAATTGATTTTTTAGGAAAATGGATTTGGACTTGAGCATCATTTGCATCGTGGACGAGCGTTGGCAGCTTTTAACCAAATTCTTGGCCATAGAGTTCAAAATCTGAAATCAGAAAGGGACGGCAGTAATTCGTCTCATGGGCAATCTAACATTCAATCAGATGTTCAGAAACTTCTTTCACCGCTAGGACAAAGCGAAGATACTCTACTTTCATCTGTGAGTTTTTCTTTATTTCTGGATTGTCTGGTTACACACTTAAAATGAGAGATAAATGAAACAAACCAGTACACTTAGTGGAAATGTTTAGTAATGCTTTGTTTGTTACCTGATAAAAATCTTCACTTGATGATAAATTTCAGAATCGGTAATGAGTCATAATGATATTACTTTCAAGCCACACTTCCAAATGTTGTTTGTCAGGAACCAATTTAATTTAAGAGTTTAAAGATGTTACATAATGTCGTTATGAATGTTTTATGTCTCTAACATGTCCGTGCAAGTGATTTTTGGAATTTTAGCTTGGACAGCACACCAAGCCAATTTACTTTGCACTACAATTTAATTGAATTTTGGGGATTAAGTTTGTAAAGGATCAAGCTTCTGATCACCTGGCCATCAAAGCTTTCAAACCATTGAAGATCCAATTGAAGCTAAAAGATTAAGCTGTTCAGTTAAGGGGCAACAATGAATTTATACCTGGGTCATGCTAACATGTGCCTTAAGGGCACATGTTAGCATTTCCCTTGACTTTTTGCTTGGTATTTAATCAGCTCTATGTTCCATCGTAGAATTTGTTTTGGTTTTAATGCTGGACATCCTTTTATTGCTTCCTGATATGTAACATCATAGGCTCTTTGGCTGGTTTTATATTTTTTTATATTACAAATGCCTGATTGAAAACACTCAGAAATTTTGAATGGTAGAGTGAGAGAGCTTTGTGATTGAGTTTTCAGGTTTTGTCGACTGCTATTTTGCATTTCGAGGATTCTATGCTTGCTGCATCCTGTGCTTTTCTTCTGGAGTTATGTGGTTTATCTGCCAGCAAAATGCGCATTGACATTGCTGTGCTAAAACGGATATCTTCTTTCTATAAATCAAGTGAAACTAATGAAAATCTCAAGCAATTATCGCCTAATGGATCTGTGTTTCATGCAATATCCCATGAAAGTGATGTAACAGAATCTCTTGCTCGAGCTCTAGCTGATGAGTATTTGCACAAGGATTCTCTTGTAATTGCTTCAGAAGTGGAAGCTCCAACTCCAAGTAAACAGCCTTCGCGAGCTCTTATTCTTGTCTTACACCATTTGGAAAAGGCAAGCCTTCCACCGTATGTTGATGGAAATACCTATGGGTCATGGATATTAAGTGGAAATGGTGATGGAAATGAGTTAAGATCTCACCGAAAGGTTTCCAGCCAGCACTGGTCATTGGTAACAAATTTTTGTAGGCTGCACCAGCTTCCCTTAAGTACAAAGTACCTTTGTGTATTAGCTAGAGACAGTGACTGGGTATGTTTCTACTTTTCTTATTACTTCTATTAATTCCTCAACTAATAAACTAACAATATTTTGGTTCCTGTCAGATTGAATTTTTGTCTGAAGCCCAGATTGGAGGATATCCATATGATACAGTAGTCCAAGTGGTAAGTCTTGTATCCTATTCTAACTCAAAGTTTAAATTGTGCAAGTTCTGTTGAAATGAAATTTCTTCTATTTTTTTTGTGATTATGAATTCTAGGCATCAAAGGAGTTCAGTGATCCACGTCTCAGACTTCATATGTTGACAGTTTTGAGAGGAATGCAATCGAAGAAAAAGGCAGGCTCTGCATCGTTCTTGGACACACCGGAGAAAAGCAATCCAACATCCTTTCCTGATGAAAACATATGTGTTCCAGTTGAACTCTTCCAAATATTAGCAGTGTGTGAAAAGCAAAAATGCCCAGGAGAGGCTCTCTTGATGAAAGCAAAAGAGTTGTCTTGGTCAATATTGGCAATGGTTGCTTCATGTTTCCTTGATGTCTCTCCATTATCATGTCTGACAGTTTGGTTGGAAATTACTGCAGCAAGGTAATCGTAACTGCCTTCAAATGACGATTTCATAATCGTATTCAGGTTATGCTCTCTTTTTATTGTTTGATATATTAAGCCATTTCTGTTGTGAAGGGCCTGCGGTCTTACGTGATTTGATTTACATTGGGTATTAAAGCAGTCTGATGTGACATTTAGTCAAAACCAGTCTTTCTATTTATATTTTAGGATAATCCGTAACATCATTGATGAAATTAAATTTGACAGCAGCTGGGATAATATTTTCATATGACCAGTTTCTCACAAAATCTACTGACAAGTTATAATTTCCATCATGAATATTATGCTTAGAAAATTTTACATTAATCTGAAATTGTTTATATTGCATCTGCTCATATTGACACTAATGTGAAGTACATATATTTTTTTGTTATTGTTTGATTCCATAATTATAGGTGTCCAGTTTTTTTAAAAATCTGTATGACAACCACAAGAGCAACATTTTCTAATTGACTCCTAGTAGGAATGTGGTTGGTTGTTGTCGAATTCAATGGTTGAATTGAATATGATGAGTTGTTGTAAGCTCCAAGTATTAAAGTCTTAATTTTAAGTGCTAACTGATCCACACACACTCAATTCAAACATGTGTGACTTACTTCAATGGTTGAAGCTCATCGCCTTTTATGTTTTGGACAGAGAAACTTCATCAATCAAGGTGAACGATATTGCTTCTCAGATTGCAGACAATGTTGGAGCGGCTGTAAATGCAACTAATGCCCTTCCTGTAGGTGACAGAGTGCTCACATTTCATTATAATAGGCAAAGTCCTAAACGTCGACGGTTAATAACTCCTATTTCACTAGACTCCTCTGCTTCTGCAATGTCTGACATTTCAAATACTTATATAAAAGAAAGAATATTTGATTCTCAAGGTAAAACTATAGAGGATGAAATAACAGCAGAGAATTGTGGATCTGTTAACGCTGCAAATGTTTCCGATGAAGGGCCTGCTTCTCTTTCCAAGATGGTTGCAGTGCTTTGTGAACAGCAATTGTTTTTGCCTTTGCTAAGGGCGTTTGAGATGTTCCTTCCATCATGCCCCTTGCTGCCATTCATCCGTGCTCTTCAGGTATGGCAACTAACTGAAAATACACCTGGCTCTTTATTATACATGAGATTGTTGAGATTAGTTTGTACTACTTTTTAATCATAGGTTAGTATCACAGACAACAAATTTGATTTTTTGTATTGTATACATGGGCTCCAATACCATGTTAAGAAAGAGAAAACGATAACAGTGGCTGAGAATATGTCGTAAACAACTGTGCTGTCTTATGATATATATATATATATATATATCCATTCAAAAATTAGACGGTGAGTATTAGCAATGGAACTTCCGATAAAAAAAAGAGGATGTGAGGTCCCAAGCCCGGGTAAAAGAAGAGGGTTGTGTTAGGCCTCAAATACGAAATAGTGTGAATAGTGTGAATGCCAGGTCGTTGCTCGGAAGCAACGCGCTGTATGGCTCGAGTACAGTGTCAAATGAGCAAGGGCCGCTGCATCGCCGCCTGGATGTAGTGAAAAATAAGCAAGGGTTCCCGCATCTTCGTGAACGGGTGCGGGTAATGAAGCTAGTTCATGAGAATAGGATTCGTTTTGGAACTTGGAATATAGGTACACTTACAGGAAAATCTATGGAAGTAGTAGACACAATGACTAGGAGGAGGATCAATTTCATGTGCCTCCAAGAAACTAAGTGGGTGGGGAAAAAGGCGAAAGAATTAGATTGTTCAGGATTTAAGCTTTGGTACACCGGTGAAGTTAGATCGAGAAATGGGGTAGGCATCATTGTGGATAAGGAATGGAAGAAAGATATTGTAGATGTTAAAAGGATAGGAGATTGGATTATAGCCCTAAAGATTGTAGTGGAACAAGACACCTTTAATGTAATTAGCGCTTATGCACCTCAGGTAGGGTTAGAAGCACACCTTAAAGTGAAGTTTTGGGAGGAGCTAGAAGGCTTAATT
>Ga0228710_1000582_pt1 | contig 47897 bp, 35 predicted proteins | sample MedpolnodulmetaG_FD_177995 | JGI IMG/M metagenome (GOLD analysis project Ga0228710, IMG submission 177995) | Root nodule microbial communities from Medicago polymorpha collected in Santa Monica, California, United States - pink nodules | ecosystem: Host-associated > Plants > Roots > Nodule... | reverse complement strand
CCCCACCCCCACACCAAACTCTTTTTATATGAATATGATTGTAAAGGATAAGAGTGGCGGCCTAGTTGGGGTTCCTATTGCTACTTTGATGCATGTTCCTACTCTTGCCGACAATAGGACTAAAAATAACCAAGTGTTTGTGTTGATTTCTTGTTCGACATTAAATCTACAACTAAATGTTTAAGCATTAAATTGTGAAGCTTAATGTGTTATGTTAATCTTATTCATAGAAGAATGGTTCAACCAGCAATTCTAACATCATTTTAAAATATGCACATTGTGAAAGTCGTAATTATCTACAAAGAAAAATAGCGTTTTTTTTTTTAAAAAAATAAATAAATAATTAGCTTGTTTTTTTGGTTTTAAATTGAATATATTTATATTTGCACATGACCGAATTAATGAGCAACATTACAACGAAAACAAAGCAATATTGAAATATATAATGGGTAAACATACATACCTGTAATCGCAAGAGCTATAAATACTTTTGATTTAAATGGTCCTCCATCACGAGAAGCAGCTGCATCTTCTCCTCCACCTTGTCGAGAAACATTTAGCTTTTGAAAAGCATTTCCTCTAGTAATCAAGTTGACCTTGGATGGAAATTTGGGAACTTGTCCAGATAGATTATTATCAGAAACATCAAGAAACTTAAGTAGAGGTAAAGTCGCAAGATTCTTTGGTATCGAACCGGTCAAGTTATTGTCAGCAAGAGTCAAGTTCACTAAACTTGTTAAATTAGAAAATGCTGGAGAGATAGTTCCACTTACTTGTCGACCCCTAAAATCAACGCTCACAATCTTCCCCTTTTGACACGTAATGAGCCCCCCGTTGTTGCAAATATCATTATTATTAATATAGCCAAATTCAGGATACCCAAGAGCTGCAAAAATTGCAAGCACAACCATAACCTGAGGATCACAAGGTCCAACATTGCTACTACAAAAGTTATTTCCTTTCCAAGTTGCCTTAACACCTTTATGAAACATAGGTATTGGTCCTTGAAAGTTATTGCTGTCCAAAGAGATGTTGGTCAAGCTAGAGAGAGAGAATAAAGAAGGTGGAACCAAACCTTGTAAGAAATTAGAGTGAAGTTGCAAATCAAACAAATGAGTGGAATTTGACAAGTTAGGAATTGGACCAGTGAAAGCGTTGTTGTTAAGCCACGCTTGAGACAAAAATCCCATAGACGATATCACTTCAATTGTACCCTCAAACCCATTTGTTCTTCCTTGGTTGTTGAGGCGTAAATACCTTACTACAGAATTTTCTAGAGACCGCGGAAGTGTGCCAGTTATGTCGTTGTGAGAAAGAAAAACAGTATGCAAATGTGGAAACCAATCGAACATGTCTGATGGCAATGAACCTATGATATTTGTAGCTTCGAGGTCGAGGGTATGCATAACCTTGGAATCAATTAAATCCTTAGGAAATATCCATGGCATGAGTTTCAAGTTATTACTAAGGTTGAGAGTTTGCATCACAGTGAGCAATTGAAAGCAATGATTTGGGATGGAGGTGAAGTTATTGTGACCAAGGTACACCGTTTTCAGTGCGAAGAGAGCAGACATAGAAGGTAAAGGACCGGTGAGTGAATTGTTGTGGAGATCAAGGTGGGTGAGACTAGAGAGAGAGTAGAGATTTTGAGGGAGTGTACCAGTGAGTGAACTTGATGGGAGCTTGATGGCCACAACTTGACTAGATTGGTCGCACCCGATGCCAGTCCAATTGCAGTGATGAGTGTTGTTAGACCAGCCAGAAGGAGTTGGGGTCAATGCTTTCAAAAGTTGGGACATATAAGTTACCTCTAGGTCTTGTTGTGCATTAATAGTGACAACTAAGAGAAGGGAAAACAAAAGAGATAGTTGGAGTGATATTGATATCTTCATGCTTAATGATGCAGAGTAAGTAAGTTGTGTGTATGATTTTGATTAATGATGCATGAGTTCCCTAAACTACTAGAGGAAGGAATATTTGACCACAGTTGAATGGAATTGAATGAATGTCACGGACTTGTTTATAAAATTGCTTGTGAGTGTGTACGCGTGATAATCTCGATCTAATTGCCGTCAACGAAGTTGTGCGCGCTACCGAGTTTTTATTAAAAAAATATTAAAATTAAAATTATAAAAAAAAAGAGCAAGTAACACATGGTCAACTTTAATTATTTAAAAAATTAAAGTTGATAATCTCGATCAAATTATTCCAGACGACAAACAAAGCAAGTGGAGTAGCACATATTTCAACTTTAATTATTCAAAAAGTATAATAATAAATGATCGGCATATGAAGCAGTTTAGTTAAAGACTCACAATACATTTCTTCCTCTGATCTCATGTATTAGCGACAAAAAACGTATACACTCTTTAACAAAAAGATTCTCTTAACTCTTTAACAAAATTAGAAATTTGATTTTTTTTTTCAAAGTTATAAAAAATAGAGTTCTTAAAATAAGAATCTTTTGAGATTTTTTTTTTCTTTACAAAACTCCTTTGGTATTTTTTATGACAGGAATTCCCATATGGTTTTTATCATCGTGCTAGAGTTCAACTAGCAAGTTCATTTGTATTTTTGTAGAGTTTTGTAAATGATTCATAAAAAGTCATGAAAGAGCAATAATGGGAAAAGAGACCTGAAACCATAAAAATAAAAAAATAAAATCACTCATATCAAACAACTTTGTGACCGTACTATAATTTTTTTACAAGTTTTATCATGTTAATTCTTGGTGTATAGTCGTTACAGATGTTTTGGGGAGAAGAAATTAAACAAGGAGTAAAAAAAATTAATGATTAGTTGCAGCCCAACTCGCGATGTGCACTGTCGCGCAGCTTGAAGGAAATATGCCATGTCAAGCCTCATCACAATTTGCATCATGCAGCCTAAGGAAATATGCCATGTTCAGCCTCATCACACTTCACGTCGTGAAGGAACCAACACATGTTGCTGACAAAAAACATTTACGCTCTTTAACAAAAAATTTCTCTCAACTCTTTAACAAAATTAGTTAGTGTCCTTTATTTTTTTTCAAAGTTATAAAAAATAGAGTTCTAATAATAAGAATCTTTTGAGATTTTTTTTTCTTTACAAAACTTCTTTGTTATTTTTTATGATAGGAAATCTCATATGGTTTTTATCATCGTTTTAGAGTTCACCTGGCAAGTTTGTATTTTTGTGTAGTTTTGTAAATGATTCATATTAGAGTTCAACTAGCAAGTTTGTATTTTTGTAAATGATTAATAAAAAGTCATAAAAGAACAATAACGAGAAAAGAGCCATGAAAGCATAAAAAAAAAATTAAAAAAAAAACCACTTATATTAGATAACTTTGTGACTGTTTATTTGATTCAACTTATTTATTTGATTTGCAGCTTCAGTTAAACTTCATAATTGTTTTGATTCCACTTTCTTTGTTCACTCTCCCTAACTTGAAGAACATCTATTTGGACCACAATTTTCTTCAAGGACCAGTATCAATGTAATGTTTCACAAGGGTGTTAAGGCAATTTGGGAATCAAATCAATTTTTCGGGAGCGATGTTGGACCTTGTGATCCCCAAATCAAGATTTCGTTTGAGATTTTTGAATCTTTTGGGCAAGCTGATTTGTGTCAAATGGTAAAGGGAATGATACTTGTACTGACAAGGGAGTGGTTAAGTGTCGAAGAGGAAAAATTGTGAGCGTTGATTTGGCAAATTCCGCATTTTTCAATTTGTCTAATTTAGTGAACTTGACTCTTGCTGAGAATAGATTGATTGGTCCAATACCTCATTCTTACAACTCTGCCTCAAATTCAACTTCTTGATGTTTCTAATAACAATCTATCGGGACCAATCCCCAAATTTCATTCAAAGACCAGGTTAATTACAAGAGCCAATGCTTTGCTTGGCCAAAATACTTATGAACAATTTGGTGGAGGAGGACAAATGCAACTTCTTCTCTCCATGATGATCGATCTAAAACAACAACACTTAGACTTGTTTTGATTGCAGATATGTTTTATACTCTTTATATGCGTGTGTGTCAATCTTGTCCTCTATTGTTTTAGTGTAGTTCATTATTTCGACCATGTTCTACTTGTCAATATTGCGTTATATTATACATATTAACAACCTAATAATTTAGTTCAAATATTTTTTGAACTATCACTTTTAACTCAAACGTTTTAGTGGATGATTTCCTAAAATGCACTAAATCAATGTTCACAAAAATTATTAGTTATCAACACCTATCTATTTTTTATTTGTTGACGTGAAAAGAATGACAAATACCTTTCAAAAGAAATTAGGTAAATGAGGATTTAGTGATGTGTACAATTCAAGCGGTGAAAAATAATAAATTATTTAAAGAGATATGGAAAAGATTTCATAAATGAACTAGATAGAATTAGTAGAACCTCACATGTGAACATCGTTTCACTTTTGGGTTTTTGTTATGAGAACAAAATTAAAGAGCACTAATCTATGACTTCATGTCCAAAGGATCATTGGATAAGTTCATCCTCGCTAATAGACTTCCTAAGGGTTTCTGTGTCAATACCTCCAATTTTATGTAAATCTATGGTTGTCTCATAAGTTATCATACAAATGGTTGTTCAACTAATACAACTCATTTTATTTTTATCTTTTATTCATTGCTAGTTATTTCTAGTCTTATTTAGTTTATGTTTTATACGTTAGGAATGGCTCATCTATTTGTTAGTCTTGTGGTTAGTTGGTTATTTAAGATTTGACAATTTAAATTAATTATTGATAGTTATTTCTAATCTTATTTAGTTTCATGTAGGGGCATCCTTGCTTAGTGTTGGATTTGTGATACCTATTGTGATTATTTGTATACATAAGAGGTATCATATTTTATTACAAAGTTGGATTTTACAAACAAACAAAAAAACATGTGCGTGTGCGAGTGAGCGCTTGCACGCGTGTGCATGACATAAGAATGAAAAACTTGTTTCGAGATAAATTAGGTGAAGGATGATTTGGTATTGTGTGCTTACATAATGGTTGTCAAGTGCGGTAAAAATAATAAATGACTCTTTTAGGGGGGGATTTCCAAACATGCACTAAATCAATGTTCAAAAAAAAAAAATTGTTATCAACACCTTTTTTTTTATGTGTTACTTATTGCTAGTTATTTCTAATCTTATTTAGTTTCGGTTTTATAAGTTATATGTAGTCCATGTATTAGTTAGTTTTGAGGTTGGTTGGTTATTTAAGATTTGACAATTTAAATTACTTATTTTATCTTTCAACTAACTCTTTTAATCATAAATAATTATATATTATTTATAATTATCATTCACTTTTTTTATCTCATGCAGGAGGATTTCAATAAAATCAAATAACTGTAGTGTGGAGGATTTCATTGAAAGATATTGAGCATATCAATATGCTGACGTGAAAACAATGTCAAATACCTTTCGAGAGAAATTAGGTAAAGGAGGATTTAATGATGTGTACAATTCAAACTTACATTATGGTTGTCAAGTAGCGGTGAAAATAATAAATTATTCAAAGGAAGATGGAAAAGATTTCATAAATGAAGTAAATAGAATTAGTAGAACCTCACATGTGAACATCGTTTCACTTTTGGGTTTTTGTGATGAGAACAAAATTAAAGAGCACTAATCTATGACTTCAAGTCCAAAGGATCATTGGATAAGTTCATCATCACTAGTAAACTTCCTTAAGGGTTTATGTGTCAATACCTCCTTTTTTATGTAAATCTATTGTTGTCTCATAAGTTGTCATACAAATGGTTGTTCAACTAATACAATTTTTTTTTATCTTTTATTCATTACTAGTTATGTATAGTCTTATTTAGTTTATGTTTTATAAGTTAGGAAAGGTTCAACTATTTGTTAGTCTTGTGGTTAGTTGGTTATTTAAGATTTGACAATTTAAATTAATTATTTATAGTTATTTCTAATCTTATTTTGTATCATGCAGGGGCACCCTTTCTTAGCGTTCATTTTGTTATACCTATTGTGATTATTTGTATACGTAAAAGGTATCATATTTTTTTACAACGGTGGATTTAAAAAAAAAAACATATGTGTATGTGTGCACGCGCGCGAGGGCTCGCACGCGTGTGCGTGACATAAGAATGACAAATTTGTTTCGAGATGAATTAGGAGAAGGAGGATTTGGTGTTGTGTGCTTACATGATGGTTGTCAACACCTATCTTTTAGTGGGTGATTTCCAAACATGCACTAAATCAATGTTAAAAAAATTATTAGTTATCAACACCTATCTTTTTTTATCTGTTACTTATTGCTGGATATTTCTAATCTTCTTTAGTTTCGGTTTTATAAGTTATATGTAGTTCACGTATTAGTTAGTTTTGAGGTTAGTTGGTTATTTAAGATTTGACAATTTAAATTACTTATTTTATCTTTCAACTAACTGTTTTAAACATAAATAATTATATGTTATTTATAATTATCATTCAATTTTTTGATCTCATTTAAGAGTATTTCATTAAAATCAAAACCATAGTGTGGAGGATTTCATTGAAATATATTGAGCATATCAATATGCTCAATAACAATATGCTTACATGAAAAGAATGACGAATACCTTTCAAGAGAAATTAGGTTAAGGAGGATTTAGTGATGTGTACAATTCAAGCTTACGTGATGGTCGTCAAGTAGCGGTGAAAATAATAAATGATTCAAAGGGAGATGGAAAAGATTTCATAAATGAAGTAGATAGAATTAGTAAAACCTCACATGTGAACATTGTTTCACTTTTGGGTTTTTGTTATGAAAACAAAATTAAAGAGCACTTATCTATGACTTTATGTCCAAAGGATCATTGGATGAGTTTGTCCTCACTAATAGACTTCCTAAGGGTTTCTATGTCAATATCTCATTTTTATGTAAATCTACGGTTGTCTCATAAGTTTTCATACAAATGGTTGTTCAACTAATAGAACTCTTTTTTTTTTTATCTTTTATTCATTGCTAGTTATTTCTAGTCTTATTTAGTTTATGTTTTATAAGTTAGGACTGGTCCATCTATTTGTTAGTCTTGTTGTTAGTTGGTTATTTAAGATTTGACAATTTAAATTAATTATTAATAGTTTTTCTAATCTTATTTAGTGTCATGCAGGGGCATCCTTGCTTGGCGTTGGATTTGTGATAGCTACTGTGATTATATGTATAAGTAAGAGGTATCATATTTTATTATAAAGGTGGATGTTAAAAAAAAATATGCGTATGTGTGTGAGGGCTCGCACGCGTGTGCGTGTCATAAGAATGACAAACCTTTTTCGAGGACAAGTACTTGATGGTTGTCAAGTGCGGTAAAAATAATAATTGACTCAACTGAAAATGGAGAAGAATTCATAAATGAAAATTGACATTATATCATCCATGAAATTCTTCTCTCGGGCATGGCTTAACGACATTATGTTCGCGAGTTCGATTCATGTTAGTTTTAATTCAACTTATTTATTTGATTTGCAGCTTCAGTTAAACTTCTTAATGGAATTGATTCCACCTTCTTTGTTCACTCTCCCTAACTTGAAGACATCTCTTTGGACCACAATTTTTTCCAAGGACCAGTATCAATGTAATGTTTCACAAGGGTGTTAAGGCAACTTGGGAATCAAATAAATTTTTCGGGCGCGATGTTGGACCTTGTGATCCCCAAGTCAAGATTTCACTTGAGATTTTTGAATCTTTTGGGCATGCTGATTTTAGGTCAAATGGTAAAGGGAACGATGCTTGTACTGACAAGGAATTGGTTAAGTGTCGAATAGGACAATTTGTGAGTGTTGATTTGGCAATTGGACATTTTTCCAATTTGTCTAATTTAGTTAACTTGACTCTTGTCGGGAATGGATTGTCTCGTTCAATACCACATATTCTTACAACTCTGTCTCAACTTCAACTTATTGATGTTTCTAATAGCAATCTATCAGGACCAATTCCCAAATTTCTATCAAGGAACATGTTAATTACATGAGGCAATGCTTTATTTGGCCACAATATTTATGAAAAATTTGAGGAGGACAAAATGCAACTTCTTCTCTCGATGGTCATCAATCTAAAACAACATTACTTAGATTAAGTTTGGCCCAACTTATTTAAGTCCTAAAAGTTACTTTTGAATCAAAGTAAAAAGAAAGAACTTTCAAAATAAAGTCTAAGTGGTTTCGTATATTAAAGAATATGTTTTGACCATACTCTTTCTATTTGCTAAATTTTATTTAAATATTTTCTAGCGATGTTGGACCTTGTGATCCCCAAGTTGTGATTTCACTTGAGATTTTTGAATCTTTTAGGCATGTTGATTTTGTGTTAAATGGTAAAGGGAACTATGCTTGTACTGGCATTGGAGTGATTAAGTGTCAAAGAGGAAAAATTGTGAGTGTTGATTTGGGAAGTCCGCAATTTCCAATTTCTCTAATTTAGTGAACTTGACTCGTGCTGGGAATGGTTTCATTGGTTAAATACCACATATTATTACAACTCTACCTCAACTTCAACTTCTTGATGTTTCTAATAATAATCAATCGAGACCAATTCCCAAATTTCCATCCAGGAACAAATTAATTACAAGAGGCAATGCTTTACTTGGCCGAAATACTTATGAGCAATTAGGTGGAGAAGGGCAAAATGCAACTTCTTCTAATGATGGTGATCGATCTAAAACAAAAACACCTAGACTTGTTTTGATTGCAAGTATATTTTATACCCATTATATATATGTCAATCTTTTATTATTTTGTTTTCTTGTTCATATTATTTTATATTTATACATATTAACAACCTAATAAGTTAGTTCAAATTTTTTTAACCATCTCTTTTAACTCAAACATTTTAGCCGATGATTTTTAAACATACACTAAAACGATGTTCACAAAAATTATTTGTTATAAACACCTTTTTTTTTTTATGAGAAATGATATTTGTACAACAATTTATTGACAACTTTCTCTTTTATACCCACGTTATATTTTTATTTTCTCTCTCTATTGCTTTGATTTCTGTGTCAATACCTTATTTTCTTTATAAATCTATGGTTGTCTCAGAAGTTGTCATACAAATGATTGTTTAAATAACACAACCCTTTTTTTATCTTTTATTTATTGCTAGTTATTTTTAATCTTATTTTAGTTTATGATTTATAATTTAGGACTAGTTCATCTATTTGTTAGTCTTGTGGTTAGTTGAATATTTAAGATTTGACAATTTAAATTATTTATTGCTAGTTATTTCTAATCTTATTTAATTTCATGCATGTGCATCCTTGCTTAGCGTTGAATTTGTGATACCTATTGTGATTATTTGTATACGTAATATGTAGCATATTTGATTACAAAGGTGGATCTTCAGGAAAAAAAAATTTGTGCGCGCTCGCACAATTCATAAATGAAGTATCTAACATTAGTAGAACCTCACATGTGAACATCGTCCCTATTTTGGGTATTTTTTATGAGAAGAAAAAAGCAGTAGTATACGAATTCATGTCAAAAGGATCATTGAATAAGTTCAATCTCAATAGTGAATTTTCTGATAGTATTTTTCGTTTAGATTGGAATACAATGTACCGACTTGCAATAGGCATTGCTCGGGGATGGGAATACTTGCATCAAGAAAGTACTTCAAGCATTTTGAATCTTGATATCAAACCCAATATCATTGTTTTGTATGACGATTTTTTTCCCAAAAACCTCAGATTCTGGACTACCTAAAATATGCCAAAGGAAGAATGTTATCATCATGTTTGTACTTGGTGGCTAGCACAATAGGAACTATACGATGTATGTCGCCAAAAGTATTTAGTAGAGAATTTCGTGGAGTTTCTTACAAATATGAAGTATCTAGTTATGACATGTTTATTCTTTAAAGATCGAGGTAAGAAAGAATTAAGACATTAGCGATTAATATACTTCTGAAATGTACTTTCTAGACTTGATTTATAAGGATCTTGAACAAGGTAAGAATAACCTTGTGAGTAGTTTAGAAATTTCAGAGGAAGTATTTAGTTAGTTTCAATCTTTTTAGATGTGTTAGTTAGGGTTTCTCTTGTATAAATTAGTCTTGGTCTTTTTTCTCAATTCATAATTTGTATTCACATTTTATCATCAATGGAAACCCTTTGAGGTATATTTAGATAAATCGCTCTTTCTTCTGGGGGGTAATAATCTAGTGTGGCTATAGGTCATACGGTGACTCCGCCCCTAAGTATAGGTATTGCTTATGAATCTCAAATTCTCGATACATATTTAATGTAAACAATGGTACTTTAGTTAGTTAATAAATCAATTAACGAATTAAAATATGTGATGGCAAATGAATTGTAAAACATGCAATATGAATAGAAGTTAATTTCAAGCATTCCAAGGATATTGGTATTGTCAAGGACTTAAGAGGAAATCCATATCAATTATTCTAGTCAGAAATCAGGAGAGCAGAAAATATACAAAAATAACTGACTTATTCCATTGGTAACTTAATATTCAAATCCCTTATCAAGACCAAGTTCATAATGCACACTGCTTGGTAATGTTATATAATAAAATATCTTTGCTCAAATGTAACATCAACTAGTTTACCATGGGAGTGCTTATGGAATTAGCATATGGCATCTTTATGTTGTTATTAGCATAAACTCGCTAGGGTAGCTAATGAAAACAAAATATTTGATCTTATCTATGGACAAAGCATTTGAGGGGCGGTTTGGAAGAACTTATGGAGACAGCTTATGACATATCTATTTGCCGTTTTTAGCTTATTTCCACAAACTCTCCACAATGGCTTATGAAAACAGCTTATAACTTCTATGAAAATGGATTGACTTATTTCATATTTTATTATAAAAACAACTTATAGCTTAGCTAATCTATTATACCAAACAAGGATTAGTAAAGAACTAAACACGAGAAACACTGCAAACAAGAAAACATCAAAATCCCCCCAAAGCATACAATTCTAAAAATAGAAAAGTTTTGAACAAGAATATATGTATCCAAAGTTGAATCAAGATGTTATAAGCCATAGTCTATTGGGACCAACTCCCGATGGAGACAATGTTTTACTTGGCCAAAATATTTATGAACAATTAGGGGGAGGACAAAATGCAATTTATTCGCATGATGGTGATCGATCTAAAACAACAACACTCAGACTTATTTTGATTGCAAGTATGTTTTACACTCATTATGTGTGTGTGAATCTTGTACTGTTTTGTTTTAATGTTGTTCATTAATTTGGTCATGTTCTACTTGATAATATTGTTTTATTATACATATTAACAACCTAATAAGTTAGTTCAAATATTTTTTTCCAATAGGTGTTTGGGCGAAATCTCTTCAAGATCAACCCTTCCTTTCTTGATCTAATTTATCTAAACAACCCATGAAGGCAAACATACCTAAGACAATGACAAAATTAGAGAAAAATTAGCACTTTGTATCTCTGAACTTATTTTAGCTTATACAATCCGAAGTGATGAAGAATTTATTTCGAATTTTATAAACCAAACAACACCAAAAATCCAGAAGAATTTGTTTTTAAATCAAACACCAAAGGTTTAAGAAATATGTATTAACCTCTTGTTTAGTTGTTTGAAATGTCTCATATATTCAAATAATTTTATTTGTTTTTGAGTTTTTAGGTTAAAATACGAAAATGGAAAATGAGAGAAAGTGTAGGAGTAGTGTTGTTATTATATTGGTACGGTTTGAATTGTATAAATTGAAACATATTTTTAAGTTTTGGTTCATAGACCACGAACAGAGTAAAATGAGAAATGTGGGTAATTCAGCATGAGCAGCACTCTTTTTAACTCTTCTCAAGTTGAAGATGACGTTCATGAGTTCTGATTTTTAAAACTACTGTGATTTTCTTGTTTTTTATTCACCGAAACATTATCACATGGAAGACTTGACTGTGATTTTCGTGATTAATCAGCATGTACAAAGTTTCATTCATGGCTTTCCTCTTTTAATTTGATTAAAAAATAAGGATACCATTATTTAGATTAACAAGTTTGTTTTACAGGTAATCCTGTTTCTCAGCATGGTTAGACCAGTCACAGGCCTTCATGCCAATTTGCAGCAAATCACGTAAATTTCCTTTCATTGTTTTTGTTTTCTTTCCTTTACCATTGAGTTATGATAGCATTTAATCCTTTTGATTTGCTTTTCTATTATTGTTTTTAATATTTTAGCTGAAAGAGGATACGGGGTTGTGTACAAACCAGTTTTACTTGATGGTCGTCAGAATAATAAACGAGTCACAACGAGAATATTTATGAAGTACCAAGCATTACTAGAATATCACATGTGATAGTGTGATTTAGGTATTGAATAAATCCTAGTCTTTTTTTTGTCTTGTTTTATATTTCCAATATTATTCCTTTCTTTGTTACAACTATGACAATATTATTTATAATCTCAAATATTTCTTTAATCACATTCTCATATGGTTTTATATCATTATGCTTACAAATTTCTGATTGCAGGTCTCAAAAAGTGGTTCATTTAAGGTTGAGAAGCTTATCAATGTTGAACGATATTCCCATGTGATGACATCAGTTCAACAATGAGAACGTTTCGTTGTTATCTACTCCCTCCGTCTTACAATATTAGTCGTTTAAGATTTGTGCACGATTATTAAGGAAATGCTTAATTGCGTTGATTTTAATGATAAAATTAGTAGCTTTTACTAAAATACCTTCATTAATTGTAGTTAGTGGAGTAGTTAATTTAGATGAAATTCAATAAATAAAGGTATAATAGTGAGAGAAAAAATAATAAATGTTGCATCGGTATAATAAAGTGACAATTATTTTGAAAAAAAAAATGTTAAAGAGACAATAATTGTGAGACGGATGGAGTAGTATCTAATCCAGTGCTAATTGATGGTTTAAACTAGTCGATTGTAGTTTGTTGTGCAAACGGCAAATGTACTGGTTATATCCTTCCAGGAAAAGCCAATTTTCATTTGATTTTACCTTTGTTGATTGAATTATACACGTGATTATTTGATTTAGGAAAATAATATATTCTATTATTCATTGCATTGTGGAATTTTGAGCTTTTTGTTGAATGATATCTTACATAATTGAACAGTTTTTTTTTTCTTTCCAAATTTGTAAGGAATTGTATTTGGACTAAAAGGAGTGAAGGAAATAGAGAGACCGAGGTTACTCCTTTGACATTTCGTACAAGAATCTCTTGTAACAAATGAGATTCGTCATAAATGACACTGATCTCAACATGCTTCGTGCCCCGTGTATGGTGTGGAAGTAAAAACTTCATGGCATTACTAACTGTGTTAACGCTAAACTTGTTTGACGTGGAATTAGTAATTCTATTGATCCCGGTTTTCTTACTCAATCTAGTCTAATTGAGTGGGTGCTGGAAAACTTTACTTAAGTCTTTTCCTTCATTCATGGTTCATCTGTGATGTTTGCAGGGGTGGTTGATGCTCCTTGCTTTAGGCGAAATAAAATCATTCTCAATCAAACTCTCTGGAGTAATTGTGCTTCAATTACGAGTCATTTACACTAATATATCCGTAACAAAAAAAATACACTAATATAAAAGTAAGTAATAGGTAACCAAAAGAAAGGGAGAGACGACAAACGAAGTGTAGGTGATTGTGTTCCATTTCCAAATGAAATAAGTAATGTATTTACGAATTCGGCGTTGATTGTGTTCCACTTTTGTGTTTCTCTATTTACGAAAATAGAGAAACACAATCCACCGTATGTATGGTGCATTTCAGTAAAATATGGTGCATTGTAATGTGCTTGCTTCGGTGCTTATTTAATTTTGCTGACCACAAAAAGTGGTTTTGTAATTAGAACCCTTGTGTTGGAGCTTTTCATACCTTTTAACCTAATTCACATTTTTACAAAACCCTAGTTTTTTTTTTGAAACCTAAAATCACACCCTCTCTATTGCTCCAAGCCTTCATTTAAATATTCTAGCTCTCTAAGTGAAGCTCTATTCATCTATACCGAGTAGAGGTGTTGTCATTCAAGTGACACTCGTGATTCATTCTTGATGTTGTTTTCCTTGACGTTTCAAGAGGTAAACATATGAACCTGTTTCAAAGTGTTGTTTGCTTTGTAATTAATGGTTTAATCAAAATCCGTTCTTGGAATTTTTCCTCTAAGAGGATTGAAATTTTAAAAAAAAAATCCTCTTTATTCGTGAACATCGTCGTTGTTCAACGCCACACAACTACTAAGAGCTTTAACGACCTATATGACATATTGGCTATCTTTTCAAGGATCTGTACAAAAGTATTCCAAAGTTCAATTTTTTTTTTATGCGGGATGCATATAGGATTTAAGGCAGGTTGTAGGCCTTTGATTGGGTTAGATGGATGTTTCTTGAAGGAATATTTTGTTGGACAATTTCTTTCTGATGAAAACAACCATATATTTGTAATAGCTTATGCTTGTGGATGTAGAAAACAAAGAGAGTTTGAATTGATTTTTAACATTTTTGCATGAAGATCTTGGAGACTACGTTCAATATGGATGAAACTTTATTTCAAACATGCAAAAGGTAATAAATATCAGTTAAACACATCATTTTAGTCTTTAACATTTCTTTGGAAGTATCAGAGATTAGTTTGATAGTTAAGATAAATAATTCAAGGATCTATTTGATAGTGAGTGACATTCAGGGGTCAACTTGATTTTAAAAATAATTCAGGGATTGATTTGGCAATGTAACAATTTGTAACGTCTTTCATTTAAAAAAAATAAAAAAAAAACTTATCAAATTCGTCTTGTACACATGGATGCTGACTTGAAACTCCACGTCAGCACTCAAGGCGACACGTCAGCACCGTTAACAACAAGTCTTGACAGAAGAACTAAATTAATTGAACATTATAAAATTTAAGGATGTTATAACTATTTCGATTAATATAAAAAAGAAATTGATCGATTTATGCAAATTCAAGAAGAAGAAAAACATATTCACTCTATTCTTATCACTCCAAAATGAAGAAATTGTAAAGATCCTAATGTGAGAGATCTGAACTTATTAATTTCCCTAGACCCGATCCGTTGATCACGGAGAATACTTTTAATCAATGTTTATTTTATCATATTTCTTTTTGACGGATTATGTTATTTTTTGTATATTTATTAATGTTAACCTGCTACACAGGGACGGATTATGTTCTTTATAAAAAAAAAAATATCAATTACTTTTTAGTAAAAAATATTAAAATTATAAAAGCTAAAACATGTGTCGCTTTCCTTGTCCACACTGTAATTATAATAAGAGCGCGAACATGTTCTTCTTTATAGGCAATTTTTTAATCCATTTTCCAATGAAAAAACACGAGTGGCGCACCATGTTTGACGACAATTAGGCTGATATTGTCATGAGTATTTGAATTCAACTGTAACAGGGAGTGTTATTCCTTCTTCTAGCATCATTGATCAATATACAAAATTTAGTACTCTGTTAGTGACTAAATATAAGCATGAAAACATTGCCCCAACAATCAGTTTTGTACTATTTTTCCATCCTCATCATTGTTACGATTACTATTACTAATGGAGAGAAAGATGGAGATTACATGTCCCAACTTATGAAAGCACTGACCCCAACTCCTACGGGATGGTCTAACAACATTCACTACTGCGAATGGAACGGCATTATGTGCGACCATTCTAATCAAGTTGTCACCGCCATCAAGCTTCCATCAAGTTCACTCACAGGGACAATCCCTCAGAATTTCAACTCTCTCAATAATCTCACCGTCATCGATCTTCATAACAACTCGCTTATCGGTCCTTTGCCTGATTTGGCTTTCCTAAGCACGCTCCAAACCGTGAACCTTGGTTACAATAACTTCACTTCAACCCCGGACTTTTGCTTTGGAGCCCTACCAGATCTAACAACCCTCAACCTTAGCAATAACTTGAATCTCATTCCATGGTTATTTCCTGAAGAAATATCTGTGTCCTCGTTGTTACATACCCTTGATCTCGAAGCAACAAATCTCATAGGTCCATTACCATCAGAAATGTTCACGTGGTTTCCACGTTTGCATACTGTTTTTCTTTCTCACAACAACTTAAGTGGAACTCTTCCCCCTTCTCTTGCGGAATCTTCAATAAGGTATTTGCGACTCAATAACCAAGGGCCATTTAGTGGGTTTACCGGTACAATTGATGTTATATCATCTATGAGGTTCTTGTCTCAGGCGTGGCTTAACAGCAACGTGTTCGCAGGTCCAATTCCTAACATGTCTAGTTCCACTAATTTGTTTGATCTTCAGCTTCAGTCCAATCAATTAGTTGGTTTGGTTCCACATTCGCTATGCACTCTCTCTAGCTTGAAGAACATCTCTTTGGACAACAATTATCTTCAGGGACCGATACCTGTGTTTCACGAGGGTGTTAATGCAAGTTGGGAAGGAAATAACTTTTGTCGAAATGATGTTGGACCTTGTGATCCCCAAGTTACAATTTTGCTGGAGATTCTTGGAGCTGTTGGGTATCCTTCTTTTGTGTCAAATCATGAAGGGAACAAAAACGATGCTTGTTTAGGAGACGAATATTTAAAGTGTTCAAAAGGGAAGATTGTGGTCTTTTTTTTGGACAGTCTTCAACTAGGCGGAACAATCTCTCCAGCGTTTTCTGGTTTATCAAGTTTAGTGAACTTGACTCTTGGTAGCAATAATTTAACGGGTTCAATACCACATAGTCTTACAACTTTGCCAAACCTTCAACTTCTTAATGTTTCTGATAATAATCTGTCTGGACAAGTTCCCAACTTTTCTTCAAATGTTAAGTTAATTATAAGTGGCAATCCTTTGCTTGGGCTAAATATTTCCCAACAATTAGGTAGAGGAGAAAACACAACTGCTTCTCGTGATGGAGGCTCATCTAAGACAACAATTGCACCTGCTTGGATTGTTGGTATGTATACATACCCATTATTATATGTATTTTAATATATTTTCTTCGTTCATATTAGGGTGGCAAAGATGAATATACTTGGTAAATTTGGATTTAGATTTAGATGGTAATGGATGGGTCAAAACATTCAACTAAAATTTACTCTATCCGTCCCAAATTATATGATATTTCGGGCATTCTATACGTATTAAGAAATATAATTAACTTTGTGTAGGAAATATATTATGAGTTGTTTTATAAAATTGTCTTTAGTAAATGATATGTGAAAGATAATTGAAAGAATGGAGAGTAATAAATAGTTAAGAATATAATAGGAAAAGTACCATTAACATTTGATTGGTATTGTAAAGCGATGTATAATTTGAGACAGAGGGAGTACCAAGTAAGAGAATTTATATTTTTAGTTAGTCTTGTGGTTAGTTGCTTATTTTGTTATTTCAACTGATCTTTTGCTTTGAATATGTACATAATTCCAATGAGTTTAAATAGCTGAAGCTCACCTTTTGCTTTGAATATGTACATAATTCCATTGAGTTCAAATAGCTGAAGTTCACATTTCTTTTTATTCATATCCTAATCCTATTGTTGTTATAGAAGAATATTTTTTTTTCAAGTAATGATAATCAGACACCTCTTTTCGCTAAATCTGACACATGATTAATCACATTTAAAAATATGATTCATTTAATTTAGCATATGGTTAATTCGATTCATGATTAAAATTGTGTCTAATTTAATTTCATAATTAATAATTTTGCAATTTTCAACATGATGTAAATCTGAGCTCATTCGTCTCTCATCCTTACTTAAAGAAGTGATTAGACATACGGTCGAGTCAATTAGGAGTACCCAAGTTCTATCATTGGCTAGAACAATTTTAGCTAAACAAATTACCACACATAAATAGATAAATAATGTTATATTTAGATTTGAAAATTTAAGTTAGTTATTTTATCTTTACTAACTTACTGTTTTTCCGTTTGTGATAATAAAATAATTATTGTTCATAATCATCCTTCGCTTTTTCCTATGGTGCAGGGGCATCCTTTTTTAGCGTTGGGTTTGTAATACTAATTGTGATTCTTTGTAAACGTAAGAGATATCTTATTTTAGTACAAAGGTGGATCTTGAGAAAAACTACAAAATCTATTGACAACAATGTGGAGGATTTTATACAGACTTATAATTTGTCTGTGCCAATAAAGCAATATAGATATGCAGAAGTGAAAAGAATGACAAATTCGTTCCGAGATAAATTAGGTCAAGGAGGATATGGTGTTGTTTACAAAGCAAACTTACCTGATGGTCGTCAAGTAGCAGTGAAAATTATAAATGAGTCTAAGGGAAATGGAGAAGATTTCATAAATGAAGTTGCTAGCATTAGTAGAACGTCACATGTGAACATCGTCTCACTTTTGGGATTTTGTTATGAGAACAAAAAAGCACTAATATATGAGTTCTTACCCAAAGGATCATTGGATAAGTTCATTCTTAAAAGTGGATTTAATGATGCTATTTGTAGTTTGGATTGGAACACATTGTACCAAATTGCAATCGGAATTGCTCGAGGACTAGAATACTTGCATCAAGGATGTATTTCAAGAATTTTGCATCTTGATATCAAACCACAAAACATTCTTTTGGATGAAAATTTTTGCCCCAAAATCTCTGATTTTGGACTAGCTAAAGTATGCCAAAGGAATGATAGTATTGTGTCTTTACTTGGCACAAGAGGAACTATAGGATATATAGCACCAGAAGTATTCAGCCGAACATATGGTGGAGTTTCTCATAAGTCTGATGTATATAGTTATGGTATGTTAATTCTAGAAATGGTTGGGGGAAGAAAGAATTATGACACCGGAGGGTCATGTACTTCTGAAATGTGTTTTCCAGATTGGATTTACAAGGATCTTGAGCAAGGTAATAACCTTGTGAATTGTTTAGAAAACTCAAAGGAAGAAAATGATATGGTAAGAATGATTACTATGGTGAGTCTATGGTGCATTCAAACAAATCCAGCCGATAGACCATCGATGAGTAAAGTAATAGAAATGTTACAAGGACCACTTCAGTCAATACCATATCCTCCAAAGCCTTTCTTATATTCTTCTGAAATGCCATCATTACAAACTTCATATTCATCTTCCAGCAATTTGTTAGAGACAAATTCGGCATCCTTATTGAAGAATGGTTCCATAAAACCAGATAAGTTCAGCAAAGACAAAAGTGAAAATGTGATTGTAATGTAACTATATATTGTTGGTATTTGAATACAACTTTGCATATCCTTTGATTGAACTTCAAAACCTGTTTAGTGGTGGGGTTTATGATAGTGTTTGCTTATTTGGTTTGGGCAAAGGTTATTGCTGTTATAACCGTGCTTCATAACATTATTTTAAACGATTTACGTTAGTATTAATAGTTGTTATAGTACTATGTTGAGAGTGGAATTCGAACTCTCAACATTATTTTATCTTCTTCTTCTAGTTTAAGTTTTGTAGCATTCTCAAACACAAACTGTAACTCTACTATTTTATAAATAATAATGCTAACAAACATTCTCATTTTACTCTTACGTTGATAAACACAATATTTTAAACATTATTAGATAATAAAAAAAAAGTTACCACTTTGGGGTTGCTGCTGCTGCTGCACATTGTTAAAAATCAATTTTCATTTCTATTTCGGAAGTATAAGCTGTGAAGGATTATAATTCTATGCTTTTACTTTTCTTACATCTATAACATTTAAAAGCAAATAGATTAACATCAGTCGTAAGTCATTTGACTTACACCAAATCTCAAGCGTTCAAACAAATTAATCTTGTTATTAATAACAGACATCCGTATGCAACTCTCCAATTTATAGACAAGCGTCATCTATGCCTTCCTAATCCTTGAATTGGCAAAATCACTATTCAAAATCCACACCATGTTGGTAAGGATATTAGCTTATCAAGAACCTTTTCCACCCACCGGTAAAGACCAAAGTGATGCTTCTGCATTGACGGTAAGTTTTGGTAAAATTCTAAATGTCAAAATAGAATTGTCAACATTTAAGAAATTACCCCTTCAAAGCAAATTAATAACAAATGACACTTGAAGTTGAAGACAGAGAACAATATTACTCATACTATTACAAACATTGTTGTCAAAATCCCGACTTAAAGTCTAAAATTCAGGATTTTGCGACTTTATTCACTTGTAACGACTCAAATCTATAATAGAATCTCAAAATAGGCAAAATCTTAGTAAAATCGCACAAAACCTTGAAATCAATACAAAATCATAGGATTTTAAAGGGTTTTGAAAGATTTTGTCCATTTTTTTAGTCATTTATGTATAAGTATTTTATGGACTTTAAACTGAGTCATTTATGACTATATACAATTTCTAACATATGTTTAGCATTATTTTTGTTTTGGTAAAATCCATCGATTTGATTGCGATTTTACAATTTCTTATATGGATTCTACAAAAGTAGTTGAGTAAAATATTTCGATTTTGATTGTGATTTTACGATTTTCAAGTTTACTCATTCCTTTCAACCTGAAGCAAAATTCGTTGGCAAATTATATAGAGAGTTGACTACTAACCGTCATATTCGGTCGTGATTACTTTGCGAGCACCCACCTCGTGATAAATAGCATTTCCCTTTACAATATGACTGCATTTAAGATTTGGAATGGTCATATATCGGTCATCTAGTAACTTATTTGAGAATTTGATTCTAGCTTCTGCTCAATGAGGACACCGAGATTAATACTTCCTCCGTCCCAAATTGTATGTCGTTTTGGAGAAAAAAATGTGTCCCAAATTATATGTCGCTTTACAATACCAATGAAACATTAATGTTATTTTTCCTATTATATCCTTAGCTATTTATTACTTTCTCTTCTTTAAATATTTTCATTTATCTTTCTCATATCATTTATCAAGGACAATTTTGTAAAACAACTCATAATATCTCTTTCCCACATAAAATTAATTACATTTCTTAATATGTGTGAAATGCCTAAAACGTCATACAATTTGGAACGGAGGGAGTAAGTAAGTTGGTTTGATTATTTTTTTTGTCCAAACCAAACCAATCAAAATCCGATTTCTATTGATTTTTGTATCGGTTTTTTGTCATTTAAAGTCAACTCCTAGAGTTTGAATCAAATCATAATTTTTTATTTCATACTACAATGGTAATTTTATCTTAAAAACTATATGTGGTATTCTAGTATTATTTTTTTAATCACCGTATATTATTTTCTCATTTTAATTTATGTATTTGTTTTAATGGTATAAAAATATATTGTATTCGAAAGAGAGAGAAAATTAATTGTTTACATATTTAAAATTAATTTAATTTATGTAATTTATATTTATTAACTTGTGAAGTTGTGAGAGCACCTTAATTAAAAGACTTAACTTAAAGTCATATAAAAAAAAAATTTAAAGATGAATTATGGGGGATATTTTTTTTCCATAGGTTCACTCAAAGATTTGAGATATTGTCACCATTAATGATATGTGCATCTTTTTCATCCGTATTTAAGCCATAGGAGCAGAGCGGAGGGAAATGGAAAGGAGCGGAGCGGGATGAAATGGAATGAAATCTCCATTCCATCGTTTGGATATCTTAAGAGGAAGCGGAACAAATTTTTAATGTTATTATTTGGAAAGTGAACGGAATGGAATGAGTTATAATTTTTTTATTCCATTTACACCTTTATTTGAAATTCACTTTTACGTTGAATAAAAACAAGTTAATTTTTTCTCTTAAAAAAGCAATTTTAATTAAAATAATTAAAGTCTGATATAAACTGGATTTTTCTTTCTTTCTCTAGCCCTTTTGACTCATCAATAAAAGTATCCAAGAAGCAAAATGTTATGATGTATTAGCTATGGTTCTTTTGAATCTTAACACATTCAGTCATAAGTTATGGATTTACGACTGCTCTTTTGACATTAAGCAAGTATAAATTTTATTAACTTGCTTGTAAGAATATTTGGTCGTGTTGAATATTCTAAGACTTTACCAACACACGATGGGTTTGGATTTATACTCCAATAAAAAATTGATGAGGCAAAATATGGCCAGACCACATAAAGAAAATATTCGACACTAAACACAACTGCATATGTATTCCCATTTAGGACAATTGCTCTAAAAAGAAAAGAGAAAACTGACGTTATAATAATCAGGAAAATAAGATACAATTCAACCCGATGAAATATAAACAAAGAGAGCTACATTTACAGGACAATATTACCTATCTTAAGTTATATGCTGGTTATTCCTAGTTATTATCTAATCTTAGTTAGTAATAGTTTATTTTTGTCTTGTAGTTAGTTGGTTTTTGTTACTCGATCTGTCTTTATCTTTTGTGTATATATCCATAGTTCAATAAACAAAAAGAGCACGGGCTCCCCTTTTTTTTCACATTTTATTATGGAATAAATTTTGCTTAGATTTTACTTACTTCTTGAACTCTAGATTATGAGGGTATATTTTTTTAGAATTGTAGAGTTAAGATGAAAAAGTAATTTTACTTGAGCTATGTATTTAAAAAGTTTCCTCATTGGAATAGATAATTAATATTATTTTTAGATTTTACAGTTTAATTTATTTATTATTTTTATTAACTTAATTTACTTATATGATTATAAAATAAAATAACAATTGATTATAATATCGTCCATTTGTTTACTATCATGAAGGGGCATCGGTGTTTAGCGTTGGAATTATAGTGTTTATTGTGATTATTTGTAAACACAAGTGGTACTATATTCAAGTGCAGATGTGGATCTTTAGGAAGACCATAAAATCTACCGACTTTAATGTGGAGGATTTCATAGAAAGTTATAATTTGTCGGTGCCAATTAAACAATATAGATATGGAGAAGTGAAAAGAATGACAAACTCATTCCGAGATAAATTAGGTCAAGGCGGATATGGTGTTGTGTACAAAGCAATTTTACCGGACGGTCGTCAAGTGGCAGTGAAAATAATGAACGAGTCTAAGGGAAATGGAAAAGAATTCATAAATGAAGTTGTTAGCATCAGTAGAACGTCACATGTGAAAATTTTTGTCCAAAAATCTCTGATTTTGGATTAGCTCAAATATGCCAAAGGAATAATAGTATTGTGTCCATACTTGGAACAAGAGGAACTATAGGATACATAGCACCAGAAGTATTTAGTCGAACATTTGGTAGTGTTTCTCACAAGTCTGATGTATACAGTTATGGTATGTTAATTATAGAAATGATTGGAGGAAGAAAGAATTATGACACTGGAGGGTCATGTACTTCTGAAATGTGTTTTTCAGACTGGATTTATAAGGATCTCGAGAAAGGTAACCTAGTGAATTGTTTAGCAAACTCAGAGGAAGAAAATGATATGATAAGAATGATTACTATGGTGAGTCTATGGTGCATTCAAACAAATCCGTCCGATAGACCATCGATGAGTAAAGTAATAGAAATGCTACAAGGACCACTTCAATCAATACCATATCCTCCAAAGCCTAACTTGTATTCTCCTGAAATGCCATCATTGCAAACTTCATATTTGTCTTCCAGCAATTTGATAGAGACATATTCAGCATCCTTATTGAAGAATGGTTCCATAAAACAAGATAAGTCCAGCAAAGACAAAAGTGAAAATGTGATTGTAATGTAACTATATATTGTTGGTATTTGAATACAACTTTGCATATCCTTTGGTTGAACTTCAAAACCTGTTTCTATATTTAGTTGGTAAATTTCTAGGTATTAATGACTTTGTTTCAATATACTCAACAATCCAAAACTTATGTGGTCTATTTTTCTTCTATTTGTTTTAAGTGACATGCAACACCCCTAATTTTTCAGTATTCATACCTAGTATATGCTCATGCTCATATGACTGTCCCTTCTTCTCCTTGATGGACATAAAGGGAAGGAAAAGTCTCCTTATCAAAGATTTAGTGGGATGGTAACAATAATTTTTCAGAGATATTTGATTGAAGAAGGGCAGACACATGACTGGTACAGAGAGAAAAGGTTAAAACTAACAGTTTCAAACTCATATGCTACCTAAGTCAAATATGAAATGAAAATAAAAAATGGAGTCATATTACTCACAAAAATTAAATGAGTTTGTTTGGATACAACTATATAAAAGAGATTTTTTTTTACTAAATTAGTTCAATTTTTGACCCATATTTTCTCTTTCCTCTGAAAAAAAATCTATTTTTTGATAAGCTACTTTTAACAGCTTCTCATTTAACTGTTTTTAAATTGTAACAAATGGATGCAATACTCTTAAAAGTGGTTATTTTAATAAAAGTAATTTTTTTCTTAAAAAAAACTATAACAAACAGCGTTTTAATCTTTTTATTTTTGTCCTAAATTTTAGTGTTTTTAGAAATTAAGATATAATTATTAATCATATTTCTCCCATTATCCTCTTACAAAAACTAAAATTACGCAAAATTTTATTTTTACCAAATAAACTAAGAGTAAACAAATCTATATTTGTATAAATTTAGTTTTATTCAAAAAAAAAATCTATATTTGTATAAATTTAGTATGTATTGACATACTAGACCAAACCTTACTCTCTCCCTTAACAAACGAGTAACAAAATTTATAAAAAAATAAAAATAAAAATTATCTCAAAATGAGTGTGGCTTTTAATTTCAAGTGTAATTAATTCGAAGTGGATGTGAGATTATGGCTGAAGTTTGTGACGTACGTGGGGAGGGAGGACGACATTGTTACTTCTCAAAGGGCTGTTAACGTGATTAATGATAATGGTATCATTTCGTTAATACTAGAGAAATGATAACTAAACACAAAATTGGTGACACAAATACGACAGCAGGGGTAATTATGTAATTTCAATAAAAGCTTCAATGGCATATTTGAAATTTTAACTTAAAATGAGGGGTATTTTTGTTAATTGCTTGCTCTCTTTCTCTCTCTCACTACCTCCATTGTACGAAAATCATCCTTCTACAACCTCCTACCACCCTCCCACCATCGTCCTCATCAATCACCACCATTATCCTTCTCTCTACCACCGTTGGATGTGTTCAATTATTTTCAAATCTAGAGAACCACACTCAGATATCGTCTCCTTTGCCGCATTCCGATCTAATCTTCGCCAACAACCACCGTTCTCCTCTACGGTGACCGTTCGCCGACGATGTCGTTGCTGGTGAGATCTAAGGCGCGAGAATTCAGTTAGGGAAGAGACTGGTCGTCGACGAGTTAAGGAGAGAGACACCGGTGAAACAACAATCACCGTGAGAGAAAGAGAGAGTTCCAGGAGTAGAGAGTAATAGAAAAGATGGAGAGGAAGTGTTGTTTGTTTGCAGATTAGAGAGAGGGAGCTGTATGTACTCTAAGAGAAGGGGAAAAGGTAACAAAACGATGATATAAGTGAAAGGTTAAATACGGTGTCGTATTTAAGTTTGGTTTTTTGTCCACTTATCATTCCTTGTTAATACTATGCACATGTATATCACTTTTAATTTAATATTTTCAATTTGTATTTATGATAATTGCGAATGTATATCGATAATTAATAACACTCTCATCCTTGGCCTCTTAGGATTCAAAAGGGTTTTGGTGTATAGTGCTTCATATCATTCACTTTTCACCGTGCCTCCACTATTGGCTACTGTCAGCTTCTTATCTCCTACTTCCACTACAACCAACCTAACTATCCCTTAATTCCCAACTCTCAGCGTCACAAGTCTATCTCCAGTTAATTATCTTCCACCTCATCCACCACCTCTAAATCTGACTCCTATGATTTCAACCCCAAATGTATAGAGAGGATTGTTAAGCGCCCTCCTAGAAAGCCACCTTAAAAACTTTGTCTTTTGATAACTTCCATCACTTTCCGGTTTGAGATATATTAATTGTGTTGGAGTTTGTATGGTTTTTGTTTTGTTTTGTTTCGTTTCTTCATTTGTGTTTTAATGATGTTTTTAATTAGCTTCAAGTTCTTACTACATACGTTTAATGAAATGTGGAGAAACTCATTTTGTTCGTACCATATTTTGAGTAAAGAGTTTATTGTGGTTATCATCAAATTCAGCATTTTTTTAGCCTTGTAAAAAACTTGTCAATATACGGTTGAATTGGTCATTTCATATATCACCTATAGTTGAAATGAGTGAACACTTGCAATCATTTTTTTTTCCTATGATGGATGCAACTAAAGACCGTGGATCTTTCATTATTCTTGACCATTAACCATATGGGAAAGAATATAGATTGGTTCTTAGAATTACGAGTTTGGTTTGTTAATGTACTTCTAGTTTCTGAAATTTCCGTGTGTACTGATAGGATGTATTTCACTTTTAAAATATGGATGGAAAATGATCCAACTCATAGTCAATTTGATTGTACTCCCGTTATTTCGATATTTTTGAATGAAGCTTATTTTATTTTTTGAGGGGAAATGAAGCTTATTTTTTTTAAAAAAAACAATTAATAGGTTAATTAATTCAAATAAAATTATTACTCTTTCCTTCATTTGTATTTTTTTTTAGTATCTCTTATTAATTTCAGGGACGGCCCCAAGTGTAGGCCATTGTGGGTCTAGGCCCTCACTTACTTTAAGATAATAAAAATAAAAGTAGTACTACTACAAAATAAAAAGAGGGAAGGATACAATTTTACTTTTAAGACAATTTTATAAAACCACCCAAAAACAATCGCTTGTACCTCACACTATAAAATATATGTACCCAATTAATAATTTTTTTTTAGAAAACTCTCAAATCAATTATGAAAGGCTTAGCGGCATAACTCTTCTATTAATATTATCAGGAATCGAATATGAAATTGCACGGAAGATGAATGGTTAATTGATTGTTTAATTACTATATTAAAAGTATGGTATATTTATCATAACATCATTTAATGTATTAAGAATATGAAAAACCTTAGAGAATAATTATGATTTATATTTATACTTTTTCTGCAAAAAAATGTATATTTATACTTTTAAAAATGTAATGTTATATATTTACTTTTACTATTGTTTAAGGGTACTTCCATAAATTATTATTATTATTATTATTATTATTATTATTATTATTATTATTATTATTATTATTATTATTACTACTACTACTTGTGTGTGTTGTGGCCTATACTACTTAAAGTTTTTGGGTTCGTCCCTAATTACTTGGATAGATTATTATTAGGTCGCCTCTTAAAGAATTAACCAAACAAGACAGGTTTTCTCTAAACAAAAGTAATATTAAAAATCCTAAAACAGAGAAGAGCAACCTAACTCTGTCCTTCATTTTTTTTTTTTTTAGTCATTTCAGGCTGTGACCAAAAAATTAATATGTAAATTAATCTATAAAATTTTTATATGAAAGATAAATTAATCTTTGATTCATTAAAATAGGCGACTAACTTGTATTTAACATGAAAATGTCGAAAACTAATTTCAGTATTATTTTTGTATTTGAGACTAAATTAAAAAGGGAAAAATTGTGAAAGACTGAATTGAATTGAATCTTTATTTTAAAAAAAGACTAAAAATGAGTGATGGGGAGTACTTTTGTAAGGTGTTTCGAATTCCACTTGTGTACCATTGAGGTACCAATGGTATATATCATTGGCCAATTAGAGTGTGCCACCTATCAATGTTACTTTATAAATGTTTTATTTGATATATTTTTTTAAAGGGTGTGTCACGTGGCACATTCTAATTGAGCAATGGTATATACAATTATAGTACACAAGTGCTATCCACGTGTTTCATATGATGATCGCTTTTTTTAGACAATTACAAGTAAAACATAGTGGTTTTCTTTTGAAAGGAAGCATAATGACTTTCTTTCTCCATTGTAATTATTTTATTATTTTTACTGCTTTTCAAAGTGGCTTTCTTTGTCCACTATAATTTTTTAATGAATAAGTAAACATGGGCGGCTCGCCTTCTTCTTTTTTTTTTTTTCTAGGCAAGGAGTAGGGACAGACATCAAGGCATCAAGAGGAAACACCGATATTCCAATTAGGTTGGTATTCCAGGAAACCTTCATCCTATGCCGCCAAACTCTAAAATTTTATTAAAAAAAAGAAAAAATATGTACAAAAAGAGGGGGGACTAGGCCAAAACCCTTTGAAGAAAATAAACAAAAAAATTTGCAAACAAACTACAGTAGAGAAAGAAAATCTGTAGTTAGACAAACCAACTTTGTCACAAAAAAAATCCATATGCATCTCTGTCGGAAGCGTGTCTAACCAAACAGAACCTTGAATGACGTGAGAAGGTTGTGCAACAATTTGCAGTAGCAAGTCATCAGCATTTGCATCTACCAATTGAAATCCATCGTGTTCCTTATTCAACTTTGATACTAAGCATCCCAAATTTGCATTTCCAAAGCTACATCATTGTAATAATCCACACAACTATGTAGACCCATAAGATTTAAATATATTTTTAATCCTATAACAATATATAAAAAGAATAGGTGATTTTTTTTTTAGATGGGATATTTTATTATTTCAGTTATACATTTAAATAAATTTGTCTTTAATAAAGTTATATTATTGGTGTTATTGAAAAATAAAGAATTTTTATTATATTTGTTACTGTATTGATGGTAAAAGATTAACATAATTTGTAATAATTTACACAGGTTAGCGCAGTAAAAAAATGGATAGACGAGCATGGAGTGCCCCGTCAGAATGTTAGTATTTATAAAAAAAATAAAAAATTATCATCATTTTAATAAAATTTTAGGTTTTTATAAAATACTCCATCCGAAATGGAATATAATCAAAAGTGGTAGTTGAAAAGTCAATGTATGTGATTAAAAATTTAATCCACATACATCAACTCTTCTTCATTTTGCTTATAATTGATTCTAGGAGGGGTGTTCCTTCAAATGTTTTTTACAAGATAAAATATTTCTTCAACATTTAATATCTACAATTATTATTTCGAGCAAGTTTGATTGTTGGTGTTAAGTTGACCCGGTTGTGTGTGGCTTGGGATGTTGAAATGTGTTTCTCTTAAGGTTTAGTTAAACTTTTCTTGAAATTAAATTCACACCTTTTATTCCTGGGAAAAGGTTAATCTTAGGAATAATTTTGGTAACCATCAAACAAACACTCTCTAAGTAAGTATATTGAGGGACTAATATGCCAATAATATTAAAGAAGATTTTAAGGCGACGGGCTATTTTGATTAACAAAATGTACAATCAGAAATTATTTTAAAATTTCAATACATTTAAAAACTATTACGGCTACTTGTTACACATTGAGAGACTAAAATGACTATTACCAAAATGACTATTATCCCTCTAATATTCATTCCTCTATCTAGTACAGGAACTCATGCATCATCATTATCTTCGTTTATCAATACACATGACTTACTCTTTCTTTTTTTTATACTACTAGTATAGAATATACATTACTTACTCTGCTAGTAACTACTACTACAAATTACAGGTAAGCATGAAGATATTAACCCAATATGCTTTAACACCCATCCTCTTCTTCATCATCTATGTTGCTGCTATTATTAATGCAGACAAAAATGCAGATTACATGTCCCAACTTTTGAAAGCACTTACCCCAACTCCCACAGGTTGGTCTAACAACACTCACTTCTGTAAATGGAAGGGTGTTGATTGTGATCAATCTAATCAAGTTGTTGCCATCAAACTTGCATCAAGTTCACTCACTGGGACACTCCCTCCCAACCTCAACTCTCTCTCTAGTCTCACCCACATCGATCTCCACAACAATTCACTCATTGGTCCTTTGCCTTGTTTGTCTGATCTCGATTTACTCCAAACTGTCAACCTTGGTCACAATAAATTCACCTTAATCAAAGATGGTTGCTTTGAATTTCTAGCAAATCTAACAACCCTTAACCTTAGCAACAACTTGAATTTAAATCAATGGGTATTTCCTGTCAGTTTTAGAGTATACTCTGACTTTATGCATACCATCGATCTCGAAGCTACAAATATGATAGGACCATTGGACTCGGAAATTTTTGATAAGTTCCCGAATTTGCAAACTATTTTTCTTTCTCGCAACAACTTGAGTGGAACTCTTCCCCAAAATCTAGGGAATTCCAAAGTAAGATGTTTAAGGATCGACAATCAGGGGGCATTGAATGGGTTCCAGGGTACAATTGACGTTATATCATCTATGAAGTTTTTGTCACAGGCGTGGCTTCACAATAACGGCTTTGCGGATTACATTCCTAACATGTCCAATTGTACTTATTTGTTTGATTTACAACTTCACTCAAATAAACTATATGGTTTGGTCCCGCCTTCGTTGCTCACTCTCCCTAGCTTGAAGAACATCTCTTTAGACCATAATAATCTTCAAGGACCGATACCCGTGTTTCACAAGGGTGTTACCGCAACTTGGGAAGGAAATGGATTTTGCATAAACGGACATTGTGATTCCCAAGTTATGATTTTGCTTGAAATTTTAGATACATATAGGCTTATCCCTGTTTCCATTTTAACAAATAAACCAATAAAGAAAAATGAGGTTTGTAACAACTTGGGATGGTTTAAGTGTCAAAGTGGGAAGATTGTGAGTGTTGATTTGGGGAACGAAAATTTAACGGGAACTATCTTTCCTGCATTTTCCAATTTATCAAGTTTAGTGAACCTGACTCTTGCTAGAAATTATTTGTCTGGTTCAATACCACAAAGTCTTACAGCTTTGCCTCACCTTCAACTTCTTGATGTTTCTTATAATAATTTGTCAGGACAAATTCCCAAATTTCCATCCAAGGTTACGTTAATTATCAAAGGCAATGCTTTCCTTGGACAAGGTTCATCTAAAAAAACACTCGTTTGGATTGTAGGTACGTCTGTTTCTATACCCATTATATATGCCAACATTTGTTTTAATTACAAATGAATTTTATTGCAGTTGAATTAAATGCAAAAGGTACTGTCCCGTGAGCTTAGCTCAGTTGGTAGGGATGTTGCATAATTTATTTATGAGGGGTTGGAGTTTGAACCCTGGACACTCCACTTCTCTATATTTAATTGTGTGAACTCTAACCACTAGATTATTAGACAAAAAAAAAAATGCAAAAGATACTTTGCCCATAAACCAAAATTAAGTATATAAGGAATACTCGATCAATCAACATAACACGATAAGAATTCCCAAAACTCCCTAATCTCAAGAATTAGGACAGAATACAATATGCCCGCTATATGTGCTATTATTAATTACTTTAATTCAATATTTCATATTTTAGAAAATATTACTATTATTAATATATTAAGGAACATATATATTAATTATAATATGATTCAACAAAATAAAAAAATATTAAGAGTCCTTTAAAAAAAAATATTAAGAGTAAACTACACTCCTCTCTTCGTAAAATATACATTTTTCTCTCCTCTTATTCAAAACATATTAGAAAACATTTCACTCCCCTTCCCCAAGCAAAGTTTGAATTGCATTCCTCTCCCTTCTTATATTAAAATATACACTTTACTTCCTTAATAATTTTTTATTTCTAATAATCAAGAAAAAATAATAATCTAACACACTTCGAAGAAAAATTGAATTGTAGATTGATTTTAATATAATCAAAGTTCAGATACATATTTTTCGCTATTTTTAATTCATAACTTCACTAACATATATTTTTAAACTCTATTATAAAATATGAAACAACAAAAAATAAAATTAAAATATGTGAAAATTTACTAAATTCGACCAATTATGGTTATTTAAAAGTAAATTTTAACAACAAAATATTTAAATTTAATATACATTGACACTTAAATCATAAAGAAATGAATTTATGGTGGTTCAAAATTATAATATATCATAAACAAAAATTGTTAACAAATGTCGTTAGGGTATTGTTTGAGGAACTAAAATAAATAAATTAGCATAGATAATGATGAAATTATTACTTTGACTTTAGGGGACCAAAAGTTAAAAATATTTGAATTTAGGAGACCAAATAATTAGATTTCAGAATAGGAAAACCAAAACTTCATAAAATTGAAAATCAAAGTACCAAAAACGCATTTACATCTTAAAATTGAAAATCAAACTTCATTTTTGTAGAAAGATAAAATGACAGCAGCGAGAACACACACGAGCAAAAGAGATGGGATTTGAACCCCAATCACAGCGTATGACCTAACAACTTCGATATTATTTTCAGTTGAGGCATGACTTATGAACTAAATTTATTTAATTCTATTGTGTTTAATTATATTATTCTTAAAATAATCTCTAAATTACTGGTGACAAAACTCGCTATTTAATTTAAGTTTTTTTTTATCAAAATCTTTTTTTATTTGCATGAAACAAATTCCATAAGGAGCGATTTTCTTTTTAGGGATCCATAAGGAGCAATTTATATACCACTACCTTTTTTTTCAATGTCCAGGATTCAAACTCCGACTTTATATATATTATGCATTGTCTTTACCAACTGAGCTAAATACACTGGAACTATATACCACTACTTTGAAACATTAAAAAGTATACAATTATTATTTTTATTAATTTAAGAAAATTAAATATGATCAAATGGCTAATCAGTTCTAATTAAGGTCAAATTTATCATAAATAAAGAGTTTGAATCTCGACTACAATAATCTTTGGTCAGATATTGTTTACTTATCAAACAAACTCTAGATTATTAGAGTTTTCTTTTTCCTAAAAGTCTAAGGGTTAAGACAAATATTTGGTTATTATTTATCGAGACATATATTGGAAAAAATCACTCAAAGAAATACATAAATGATATTATATTTAATTTGAAAATTGAAGTTACTTATTTTATCTTCACTAATTACTCCTTTTACTTTTGTGATAATAAATAAAATAATTATAGTTTATAATTATCGCTCACTTTTTTTGCAAGCATGCAGGGTGTTCAATGTTTAGTGTTGGATTTGTCATACTTATCATGTTGATTGTTTGTAAACGAAAGAAGTATCATATTTTAGTACAAAGGTGGATCTTCAAGAAATCAAACAAATTTACCGACCACAATGTGGATGATTTCATACAAAGTTATAACTTGTCGGTCCCAATTAAGCAATATAGATATTCAGAAGTGAAACGGATGACAAATTCATTCCGAGACAAATTAGGTCAAGGAGGTTATGGTGTAGTTTACAAAGCAAGCTTACCTGATGGGCGTCAAGTTGCAGTGAAAGTAATAAACGAGTCAAAGGGAAATGGAGAAGAATTCATAAATGAAGTAGCTAGCATTAGTAGAACCTCACATGTGAACGTCGTTTCACTTTTGGGTTTTTGTTATGAGAACAAAAGAGCACTAATATATGAATTCATGTCCAAAGGATCCTTGGATAAGTTCATCCTTAAAACTGGATTTCCTGATGCTATTTGTAGTTTGGATTGGAACACATTGTACCAAATTGCAATTGGCATTGCTCGAGGGCTAGAATACTTGCATCAAGGATGTATTTCAAGGATTTTGCATCTTGATATCAAACCCCAAAACATTCTCTTGGATGAAAATTTTTGCCCAAAAATATCTGATTTTGGACTAGCTAAAATATGTCAAAGGAATGATAGTATTGTGTCATTACTTGGCACAAGAGGAACTATAGGATACATAGCACCAGAAGTATTTAGTAGAACATATGGTGGAGTTTCTCACAAGTCTGATGTATACAGTTATGGTATGTTAATTCTAGAAATGATTGGAGGAAGAAAGAATTATGACACAGGCAGTTCATGTACTTCTGAAATGTACTTTCCTGACTGGATTTATAAGGATCTTGAACAAGGTAATAACCCTGTGAATGGTATGGCAAATTCAGAGAAAGAAAATGATATGGTGAGAAAGATTACTATGGTGAGTCTATGGTGCATTCAAACGAATCCATTAGATAGACCATCTATGAATCGAGTAATAGAAATGCTACAATTACCACTTGAGTCAGTGCCATATCCTCCAAAGCCTTTCTTATATTCTCCTAAAATTCCATCAGTACAAACTTCATATGTGTCTTCCAGCAATGTATTATAGACAAATTCGAAAAGACAAAAGTGTAATTGTGATTGTAATGTAATTTTATATTGTTGGTATTTGAGTATAACTTTTCATATCCTTTGGTTGAACCTCAAAACATGTTCATATATATTTATAGTTGCAAGTTTCTAGCTATTGATGACTTTCAAGATCTTATTTATATTCAGCGGCGAAGCTAGCAATATATTCATGAGATGGCAACATATAAAAAAAATAACTTTTTTTTTTAAAACTAATAGTAAACTTAACCAATAAGCAAAAAAAAAAATATCACAATAACTATTATGTATATAAAATGTACTTCATAAAATACCCTTAAACAACAAGAACGGATTATAAAAGGTTATACTTCACTAATTACTTTTTTTTAGTTATATAAAAATAAAAGGTGTTAATAAAGGGTTTGTTTTTACAATAATAAAGGGTTGGTAAAGTGCGCTTAAATCTGTTTTGTTGTTGTCGTTGTTGTCATATTTTCATTGTCACAAAGAATAAGTATTTATATTCACCCTCTGGTACCTAGAAGATGGGACTAGATAATTTGGAATTCGATTGAAAAATAAGTAAAATAAAATAAAATACAATTATTCCACCTTAAATTTAACATGAGGTAGCTAAATATATATTATTAGGGGTAGCTTAATATAAAAATATACCTACTTATTCAATGATTTTTTTTTCTTTGGGGTAGCCATAGCTACCCCTTTACTATGAAAGGAATCGCCCCTGTTTATATTCAACAGTTCAAAATTTAATGGTGTCAACTTAATAACTTGTAAACTATAAGGACTTCAAGAATTTATAAAGTAAATTTAATAAATGGGTATATAAGATAAAAATACGGGTAATACTTACTTCATCAAGAGGAAACTAGGTAAAAAGAAGTACTTCTATTGCGGTACAAAAGTTCTAAGTTGTAGGAGTAAGAGCACGTTCAATTTCTTCCAATGAGCGACCCTTCGTTTCTACAACATTAGCAGCTATGTATAAGACCGCAAGAAGACACACAGTTGAGAACCCCAAGTATACACTGCTGATACCAATCTTGTTAACAACACTCAAGAAATAGAGCCCTATCACAAAGTTGGATATCTGATAACAAAAATACAAATTTCCACATTTTATCATTAACATAATTTTCAGGCAAGCCAACAAAATCAATAATGAATAATCACAAACGGGTCCATGAAACTTCAAAATTGACAGCAAGATGAAAGAATGTCATGTAACATTAGATTCCAAAATGAAATCACTAACCCAATGTGTGCCTAATGACAAAGAAATTGCTTTTGCTCTGATTCTAGATGCAAATATCTCCGGTAGAAGAAGGGCAGGCACAGGACCGGCACCAAGAGAGAATGATAATACATAGCTGCTTGAAATTCATATGCCACGGCCACCAAAGTCAAATGTGAAATGAAAATAAAAAATGGAATCAATTTTGTTGGCAAAAACTAAATGACTTACAGGACAGTCCCAAGGACTGCAAGGGAGCCCGAGTATTGTGCAAGGACTTTCCAACTAAATGACACAGAAAGAAGCAACATAGAAGCAGCCTGGAAAACATAGAAAATGTTAAATTACATGCGAGAGGAAATTAGGCCATTGGGTTGGAATGAATATTTGCATTACTTTAGCCAAACAGAAAGTAAAATAGATATTGTGAGAATTCAAGTGTGACTAGTTAGAGCCCCACATCGACTGAGAATGAGCCGAATGAATAATTTGTAAGACTTAAGATTTTGAGGCTCAAAGAATCACAATAAAAAACACAAACACCTTGCTTCAAGCCTTGTACAAATGTGAATAAAAATTGTTATTACCATCCCACTAAAGCTTGTGATAAGGAGACTTTTTCTTCCCTTTCTGTCCATCAACGAGGAAGCAATAACAGTGCCTGCACCAAAGTCAACATCAGTCATGAAAAATGAAATCTTTGTGCAAATGGCATAATATATTTTTGGAATGAAAAATACTAACCGAAAACATTTGATGCACCAACGAGAGCACTTGCTGCAACATCTGAAGAAATTCCAGCACTGCGAAAGACGGAAGTTGAATAATAAACCACAGCATTTATTCCAGCGAATTGCTGCAACAGGAATAGTGATGCGCCAATGCTGACAACTGTGACAGAGAATATTGTATAGAAGTGCTACATCAATTCATTACGCATCAATCAACTTCACAACAAACAAAATGAAGTTGAGCAGTGAATCAAAATAAGAAAACTAAGTAAATATAATTATAACCAAATTTCAGAAGCTGAAGGTTAACATCTATAGTAACAAACTTGTAAAATTAACTGCCGAAGATATAATTAGTATCAGTTCTCTGTTGCTAAAACTATACTTAAATACACAACAAACCTTTTCAGCAACTGATAATCAAACCTGGAATCAGTCTTAACTTTAATTTTTGCATTACCTTTCCGATATCGGTTACTGAACAGTTCGGACCATCCTGCTTCAGGTTCAGAAGAACCTTGACTTCCTGCTGTCAAGTCCTGCATAACCGAAGCAACTATTTCTTTTCCATATAATGTTTTAATAGCCTTTTCAGCTTCAGAGATTTTCCCTTGCTGTAAATCAAACAATGTAATTTTCTTAGAAAATTAATGAAATTGCACTAAACTTCTAATGTAATGATTTGCTTCGAAGGAAACAAGGCATCATATACACATAAATGTATCTTTAGTTGCATTCAGGTTATATAAAATTGCATCTGTGAATCTAAAATTTCAACCCATATAAAATATTTAAGGACCTCAATAGTGTCTTTAGAGATTTAAAATATATATATTTATAAAATCTAATAGTTTATTTGGAAAGTTGTCACCATAGGATACTAGAATCCAATTGATAGGTATGTGAAATTAATAAATACAGAAAGTTATTATGAGTTTGCGAGTAGTATCTTTTTGTCTTAACCATCCGGTTCCTAGGGGAAATGAGCCCTAGTAGTCTGGAGTTTAATCACGAGGTAAGTAGAGTATGATTAAAGATTATTCCAGCCACGGTTCGAACTTGGGGGCTCCTGATCAATTCGACTTTAACTGAAACCAATTAACTACCGGAGCCTAATCACTTGGTTGTCTAAGAGTAGTATTTTATATAAGAAAGTAAGCTCTCGAGGGGATAAATTTTGCGCTGCTTGTTTTGTAATAGCTGGTTTACTTGACATGACATCTAACTGTATTTTCCTTGACAAATGACAGAATAGGGTTGCAGGACAACCTGATAAAGCCACCGAGGACTCTCCGGACAAATTGCCATTCCAAGCGCTAACAGAATAGCTGGAACTATTGCAATTCCAAACATTGTCCTCCACCTGAAAAACGAAATGAAGATTAGACATGAGACCAACTTACACTTCACAATGGAAAAAAAATTTCCAAGGTTTTACCACCTCTATTGTAACTACATATTAATAACTAGCAAACCGATAAATGATTCCAGATCCTCGGAGTAAAAATTCATGAAGCTGATACTTCAGAAAAGTATAGGGCTGTCTATTAAAATTCTATTGGAAGTCTAGTAAGGAAGGAATTGATGTACAAAACTCAATTCAAAAAGGACTGGACATTTTCGACTGCCTCTTGATTTATTTGTCATTCATGAATGGCACATATCTCCATTTCCTTTCTCTTGGAATGCCTTATAATAGAAGTAGTTTCTAGCTTATAAAACTGTACACTGAATATAGTCATTTTCATCTCAAATGTAAATGCTCTCTAGCTGACATTTGACCTAAGAAGTAAACAGGTGACAAGAGATGAAGCATTTCAATACTACATACCACATAGGATTTCCCTCCAGAGGCAAACCGGCAACAAGTGCAGCAAGAATCCCAATACATATAAAAAGCTGATTAACAGATCCAAGTGCACCACGAATTTCGGTTGGAGAAATCTGTCGATTAAAACAAGTCAGAAGTCACCATGACCCTGAGATCCATATACTATATGTAAAAACGATCATAACAGTTAAAATAATTTATAAAGGCACCACCTCAGATATGTATAGTGGTACGATAGCAGATGCAATACCGATTCCTATACCAGCTAACGAGCGACCAACGATCATTGTCTGAACACTCTGAGCTGTAGCACTGTAGATGAATTAAAATTTAAAACATCCAGTATCAAGTATGCATTAAAGATCAAAAAATCGTATCAGGGACAATAGACAGACCAAAGAAATCCTCCGATTGCTAGAGGGATTGCATCCAACTGAAAAGTCCTGGTTCTACCAAATTTGTCAGCTAATGCTCCACCAGTAAATGAACCGACAGTAGCGCCTGCAAGTAACGTGCTGACAATCCATCCTGTTACAGGATCTTATTTTGTTAGTGTGAGTTGGTTAGTTAGGAATGCAATTGTGCTCTATAAATAGCACAATTATGTACACATTTCACTATCTTCTGTCAAAATAATTCCTTATAAATTTTACTCTCATTCAAGCTTTCAAAACTCTTTCACTCATTTTCCTCAAACCCTTTGAATTCTAACACATCCTGTTCACGGATTTAACTCTCATGAAAACCATGAGATAAAAAATGGAGCATATTCAAAAAACAAACAGATTTTGCTGTCAAGAACTTAAGACACTAAAGTTTGTTCTTACTTAATATAATAGTAACAGTAACAAGTTTAAAATATGTTCACAAGTACGCTGAAAATTTACTCATTACATACTACAAAATAAAAAGCATAACATCAAATAAGAAGATGAAAGAGTATTTGCAAAACAATCTACAATTTCCTTGCTGATAAAATCAATCAGGCAGATTAAACTTATTAGCAAGTTTGCAACTAAAAACAACCAAAAGAAAAAAGAAGAAAAAACCTTGTAGCACAGTGTTTTGAGCGATTCCGAGATCCTTGGCAAGGTACTCAAGAGCACCATTTACCACCCTACAACAAACAGGGCATTATCAGAGTTTCCCACCTAAGAATGAAAATCAGTAGTATAACAGATGAAATTCAACATAAGACATAAAGAAATGGCTTATGTGATTCAATTAAGTTTGATGGAAGTTTAAAGAAAAAGGAACTGTGCTATTTATTATGATGGTTATATACACGAAATGCAAGAATTACTCTTTCAAAACAAAAACAACAAAAATTGAGCAAACGCATAAAACTGAGATGTGGCTGAAAACACGGTGCAGTTGGAGATGAATTAAGTTGACAAGATTTATTTGTTTGGTCTTGTTATATTGTCATTTGTAATACGAAGCATTGCTCAAGAAGAAGATATATTGAATGTCTGCATTATAAGTCCATTGATCTTCATACTCAACGAAGATGAAATTCGTACCCAAGATGATAACCAAATAAAAAGGCTCCAAGGCAAGCAACACCAACATAGGGAAAAACAGTTCCAGAAGGTATGCCTGGAGAGTTATTGGGCAGAAGATCCTCAACATCTTCATCTGCAATGCAATGTTTCTCAGTATCATTTCAGGGAAACAAACACATTCGTAACATCCATATGAAATTAATATCATCAACGTATAATAAAAAAGAGGCAGTTGTAAAAGATAAGTAAAATTGACTTAAACATGTTACAGTAGTAGGCTATTCTTATAGGAAAAGTTTTAACAACACACTCTAATGCCCTTATCAACATTCCCTCAATAGTACCACAAAATTCACGTGGATTCCCCCGTTTTGAGAATAGGTCCAACTAAATAGGGAATTAAACCCACACGAATTGACCTACACGAAGTCACTAAATAAAAGCAAGAATGATTGCAAGTGAATGTTAGGACTGTGAACAAATGATCAGCATTGTCCTAAAACTGATCAGAAAGCGAAGAAATTTGTCTTGCTAAAGGAACTCCCAGACATTGGGATGAAATTTCAAGCTGGTTAGTTTCAAAACAGGCTTAATTACCATGTCAACAACCCTAGCAGACACAAACATGAATGCAATCAATTTGATCGCACAATGTTAAATTATATATTTCACCATACATTGCTGTACAAACATTGCCTAAGACATTAAATATAATTGGACGTATCTGTAATGTAACAACATTTTACTATAAAATCTATAATTTATAAACTAAATGAAAGAAAGAAAAAACGTAACTAATAAATCTAGCCATGAGAAAAAAAGTCAACAGTGCATGAACTAAACGACAAATCAACAATATATGTAACAAATGAAAGTCAATATTTATATCAGAAACAGAACACGAACCAGAAGTTTGAAACCTGGCTGGTCTAGGCTTAACAGTAGAACCAAAAATGCTACCAAAACCCCTTCCTCTACTGCTACTAGTCAACTCAGTTTCCATGATGGATGAACCAGACCTCAAACCACAGCAGCTACTCATTTCTCTCTTCTGGTTACGTCAAAAGTTGACACTAATTGCATATCTCATCTAAGACTTCAATTTCAATACCCCGAAAGTCAAAGCGCATTAAATATTTGCGATAAGATTTTTCGTAGAAAAATTATAGGATGAAATTTTTGGGACATGCAAAACGGGAATGGAGTTGACTGTTAGGACGAAAAAACACAGTAACCGACCAAATCGGGAAGTGAATCTAGCTTAGCTAGGTAGAACACTGACACTGCCAAAATTTTGACAAACACGAATTTACCACGAAAAAAGATAACACGGTGGTACTTACCACGGTAAAAACTAAAGACCTTGTTGGTAAGGGTGGCGTGTGATTTACGATATGAATTAAATTGATTTTGGGATAAAAATTCATTTGATTTTGAAATCATTTAATTTAATGAGATTTAATTTAGATTGGTTTTTGAATATTTAAATTATAGATTGAGAAGTTTTTTATTCATATTACTATTGCATGCAAAGACAAGGCAAAATAAACTTTTATTGCAAAATTTAGCATATAATATATTACAAATTAATATTATTGAATGATAATGATCAATTATGATTTAAATTATTGAAATAGTGAAAAGGGGATTAAATTAAACTAATAATTGTTTTTATGTTTTTTTAAATAAATTAAACTAATAAGTAGTATTTAAACAAAATTAAGACTAACGAAAAATAGATTAATGCAACATGGTTGTTCAATTCAGGAGTTACGAACCAAACCTATCGGAACCTAACTTGTGTTTGTTGTATTTCACAAGTTATGACCGACTAATAGAACAATATGGGTCAGTGTTCTCATATGCGTATTTGTTAAAAGAAAGAAAAAAAACACAAAAACTCAATTCTTGACACATTCAAACACGCTCCTTACTTCAATCAATTATTTTCATCTAACCATGGTAGAAGACCTTGTATTTGTTATCACATATCTTCATTTTAGTAACAAGGACAACCTCTGGTCACTATCATAAAAAAATAAAAAAATAAATCACGTTCATTGAATAATTGATGTACCTGATCAATATTACCAGATACATCAGTAATTTAATTAACCTAAAGAGTGATTTTTTATTTTTTTTTGCTTATATTTGTGCCTGAAGGATGTAAGATTTAACTTCTCATTCTGATGTTGTTCAAGGTTAGGGTTTTTAAGTTGTTGATCAATTAGAATGTGAACGTCAATGTAGTTTAGGAATTTTGTAGTTTTTTTATCAAGTTGAACGTAAATGTAATTTACGGTTTGAATTAGTGAAAATATGGTAATGAAATTCTAATTAGAAATGTGAATGATACTTGTGTGCTCTATGTGATTGATGAAATATTTAAATGATTAATTTTTCCTTTTCTATTGGTTTTTTTAGATTTGACCGACATTGCTGGTCGATAACTTGGAACCGCGTGCATCCAAAGCACCTTTTACTAAGATTAATGTAGTTGTATGTAAACCAAGAACAATAGCATGATGAATCAAGAAGTCTCCAGGGCCTATTGTTAAGAATAGAGAATCCCTGGACATTTTGTCTAAGTCTCTTTTAAATAAATTAGGAATTCAATTGTTTCTTGTTACATGTTGTACCTGAAGACATGTGGGGTCCATTTGTGGAGAATAACTGAAAAACCAATCCTGATTATATTTTCTGGTTCTATAGGGTCCTTGATCCCATGATATTGTCTTCTGTAGAGAGCGATCAACCGAGACCGACAAAGAGAGGTTCTAATAGAGTAGGACGATGCAAATGGCATTGTGGATGCTTTGCATATATGCGCAGGAAGGTTAGAAGCATAGATTTGAATACAGTGAATAGTTATGGGGAATACACAAATCTATATTTTAGTCTCCACGAAATTGTCACAAAAATAGAGTCTGTCATCCAATATCGATGGAGGCTAACATTTGCCACTAAACAAAATAGGGTTTTATTTACATATTTTGATATTTTCATGTCACATTGTTGTATAATGATATTTTAATCTTTCGCTATTGAACATGTACAGTTTAATGTGATTTATCGGAATGTTTGAATATTTTGGTAATGAACACACACTATTGATTTATCGAAATGGTTTTAATATGATTTTTTAATATATTGTCTTGTTATGTTTTATCAGAAGAACACATAATTTTTTGTAAAATGTATAATTTTGAACACAAAGAACATGTTTTGCCATTTCTGCTACCATCTCCTAATTATGTCATTTAGACCTCTTTGTCCAGACACATGGAATTGTATCTTTTGATATTGGACGAGACTAAATTCCAAAAGGATCGAAGGCTAACTCTCGAGAAGATCAACCTGTAATTTTTTATGTTGTTAAGAAGGGGCCTTATAGGAAACTTAAGGGACATGTGAGCAATTGGAGGGGGGCCTAAAGCAGTTTTATAGTTTTGTATTATCTAGGACTTGTTAAAGACTTCAGATTTTTGAAAATTGTTTTTCTGACATTAGAAATGTCCTAATAACACAACTAAAATACCAATTTGCTCTCAATGGCAGTTAACTATTGTTTTCCTGTCCGGCAGCAATTAACTGCCGCTGAGTCTAACGGTAGTTAACTGCCGCTACAACCAGCGGCACTTAACTGATGTTACGTTACTGGTTCAAATTCCAGCAGCTTTCTCATTCTCCTTCCCTTTTATACATACTATTTTGACCACATTTTTCTCCAATTTTCATCCAATTTCAAATTCATCAATTATAAAACATATAAAAAGTAATAATAATATTAACATGATAAAAATAAAATGCAAGAAATAATTTAAAAGGTGCGTAAATGTCATAGAAATACGATAATGCTAAAAGGTACGAAAATGTCATAATACAACACCGGAGTCAAAATGTACAAAAAAAAAAAAAGAGCCTAATGATAATCAACCTTGCTGCCTACGATGCCTCTGCCCCCTGCGCTGCTTGGAAATCTGATATGTAAGGGCAGGGCGACCAATACTGCCAATCCGAATCACTTCCTGAGCAATCTCCTCTTTAGTCATCTCGTCGCTCATGGCCACAATATTATCAGCTATCTGCACCACATCCCTGATGATCGTCAGTGTGTCAGACATCACTCTGGCATGCTCCTCCTTTATAATCTGCTCCACGTTCGTCGGCCTGGGAGGAGATCCTTCATCAGGTGGGAGAATACGAGGGTGAGAGACTTTGGCATACCAAGCCATGTAGCCAAGTTCATGATGCCATGGTCTCTGACACCTCTGTCTCCAATCAAGATAGAACCACGCAACCAGGTCTAACAACACAGTAGCCAGCATCTCCTTAGGCATCTCAGCGACATCTGACGGATGTCTGGGAATGTCCTGTACAAAGGCAAAGTGCCTCTTAACCCGCTCAGGTAAATGACGGTACACTTTCTCCTTCCCGCACATAAGCCATCTCGAGTAAGTCACAATAAGCTAAAAAGGGCGTATCTCTATGTGATCATATGTAGACCACCTCAAATCATCCACCTCTAAGCGATCCACCCGTAAGCGATTGATAGAAGTTTGTCAAGTGTACCAAAAACTATCGAAGTAGTAAAATAATATCGTTCCCACAAGGACAGTTTTTAATCTCAATAATTCAATTTCGTTATTAAATATGATGTATAAAAGTTTATATTGATTTGCCCTAGGCAGTTGATTTGGTTTGATTTTATGAAATCAAGTAACAGAATATAAAGATTGATTAAGAAAATATGGAGAGAGATGAGATCAGGTCTTTCGAATCATCGATGTTCCCCTAATTGGTATACTGCACCTATTCTTATGAATGATTCTCTAGTTCCACGATAGTTAACAAAATAGTCTTAATCAATCCCTTGAGTTAGGACCCTCTTTTCAAACTACAACCCCTAATTCCTTAGGTGGTCTAATAATCTTTAAAGGTTTTAAGCACGTTAACCTAATATCACTAATAAACAATTATCCATTCCTAGACTAACCATGTTTATTAGAACAATTCAATTAAGTCTAAGTTGAAAGCTATGGTCAGTAGTCATTCGTTCTCACTAAATCATGTTTATATTTGATCAGGATATAAAAAGCGTTAAGAACAATTGAATTGAATAAAAACTAGATTGTCATTCACAATAAATAAAGTTTCACAGCAACATGGATCAATTAGGGTTACAAGGAATCATCTCAGACCTAATCTCTAAGAGATTTAACTACTCATAATTGAGTTTACAAATAGCATAAACAATGAAATAATTAAAACATACATGAACTGAGTAAAGGATGATGAAATCGCCCTTCTAGCAGTCGTCAAGTCTCAAAATCGCACTTTTGCTCTCCAAAATTGTAACCCTTGTTTCAGGAACTGACTTTTGTTTAAATAGGAAATATTTTCTTAGTGAAAAATTGTGCCACACATGTTTCCAATCGCGTCACGATTCCATTAAAACCTAGAATCCTTCCAAATCCTTCTTACCAATCGTGACACGCCTCCAGAATTCGTGTCACGTTAAAATAGGCAGAGCCAAACTTGTAATCTGGTAGTAAAATCGCGCCACGCCTCTTGCAAAATGTGTCACGATTATATGCTTCATGGACATCATTATTTTATGCTTTTTACACCCCAGGGTATCTCATGTTGCATCAGAACTCTATCAAAATGTCAAAATAAGTCCTAAAAATTACGTAATGATAGCATGTCATCAGCGGTAATGGTGCACCTCTTTATGCCCTATGCTAGTAAGCCATCTCCCCGCACATGGTCTGTCCGGCTTCCACTTCGTGTTTTCCTTCCTTGGGTACCGACCTGGCAAATGCACCAAAATCCATCCCTACAACAAATAAATAATACACAAAAATATATATTTGAGTTAAATATTAAATGAATATAATACATTATAAAAACTTCACAAAAATATTTAAATAAAATCCTAAATAAATGTAGTCGAACTTAGGAAAAAAATAATCTAACATGATGATAGAAATTATAAAATAAATTCATAAATAAATGAAGATAAATATTAAATTATTACCGTAAGAATGGTCACACAACCAGTCATCGTCTTGTTATTCTGACGAACAGAATCATCAAGATAATCATATAGGTAAGCTAAGGTCACCCCTCCCCATGACCACTTCCCAATCGCCTGCAAGTCCGCCATACAATCAAGATATATCAAGTCGATGTGTTTGTTCGTTTTGTTAGTGAACAACACACAATCGACGAGATATAGAAGAAAACTCATCACACACCATTGCCTCCTCCTATCTCTCTCCTGCCTCTCCTCCCTCGTATGTGGGTCATCCAACCGTCTAGCCTCTGTCAGGTGCTCCTCATAAAGCCACTTCAGTGTGGGATAATTAATACGATCACCATACTTAGTCTTTGCCTCAGCACGAGCAACAACATCTGACATGCCCAACAACCTAGTCATCAAAGTAATCCCATGGTCCCGATCCACTACCGCGTCATGGTCCAGCATGCAGCCCTGAATAGGAAGGTGGAGGAGATTATACACATCGTCCAAAGTGATCGTCATCTCCCCCGCATGTAGATGAAAATTATTGGTCTCTGTGTGCCACCTCTCGAACAGAGCACGTACCATGGCATGGGTCACAATCGAATACCCGATGTATATCAAATCATGTAAGCCAGACGCCTCCACAGGATCCCAAAACCACCTCACACCCTTCTCCGACTTAGAAAGCTCTCTTACTTTTCTCCCTGCATTTATACATTTATACTTCCCATCATACCATATCTGAAAATCAAATGACTTAAGACATTGTCATTACAAATTTTAAAGAATTACACTAAAAAAATTTAAGAATTTAAACACTTACATTATGATGGTTCACCCAAAGAGAGACCGCCACGTGCCTCGCGTAGTCGGACAACATTAACGTGGTCTCATGACCTCCCGGAAAGGGAGGCCCTACAACAGGGCAGGGCGGTATCAACGTAGCACGACTACGTCGCCAAGGCTCAGGCTCAGGCACAATATCATATGCCACAAGATAATCTGCCTCAACATCTTCGTCCTCTGCCACCTCCTCATCCTCTGCCACCTCCTGCGGCTGATAAAACATAACCTCCTCCTCCATCCGATCACATCCCTCAAATCCCTCTGCATACCCGACATACTCATGCGCTTGTGTCGGATCAACCACCTGGAAGGAGTAATCCATCTGTGACTGTGAGCTATCTCCAACTAGCCTCGGGTCCCTGCACTTTCGAGTCTTTGGAACAAACGGGTTTTGCTCCTCCCGCTCTTTCCGATGGCTAGCGGTAGTCGCCTATTTACCTTTGCGCATCATGGCCTCTATATTAAGCCGTTGCTGCTCATCCTCCGACGCAGACATATATGTGCATATACAAAATAAATAAATAAAAACCTAAATAATGGATGGACAATATATTTAGGCATTTCCTCAAAACTATCTACTTTAATGGTAAAACAACCTAAGGCATGGAACATATTTACATATATTAAATGGAGACCATATATCATACTAACTTATTTGAATGGAGTATAATATTAAGATTAAATGTCGCCTACTAACTTACATATATTACTAACTAATTTAGCAAGAGAGTTAGTACCTACAACAAGTGGAGATGAAACGAAATAGGAATTGCATTTAATTAACACTCATATATACATTATACAGTTTAACCAATATGCACAAAAAAAAAAAAAAAAAATAAAAAAATGTAAGAATGTCTCACTTAGGCATTTCATCAAACACCTTAAGTGCTTTCTAAATTAGGAGCACAATTAGTGTTATTTGAATATCTAAACACCTACATTGTACCTAAACCTACTCTAAACAACAATGCCAACATAAAAAATCCATTTCAACATCTAATTCTATCATAATTTGCAAATTTTAGACCTAACCTAAACATTAACATTTTGCTAAAATTATGAAAATACCACCCTAAACAACCTACATTGCATGTAAATAGGATGAAAGGTACTTGTGATTTACTTGAAGCAAATTGGATGATTTTCGTGCAAATGAAGGTTTGAGTGAATTTGGATTAAAATTGGAAGTGTTTGCATGTGTTTCTGTAAACTAGAAACTGGAGTTTCTGCGTTCTTAAGATACACAGATTGCAACGACAGTTAACTACCGCTGGGGACATTTTAGGACTTTCCATGTTTGATTAGGAAGATCTTGAAGTCAGAACAACAATTTTCCAATTTTTTTTTATCAATTAGGCTTCTATCTGAATAGCTCAATGCTCTCTTATTTAGATTTTTGTATGCGTTGAGAATATCCTTTTAGCCCCCCAAAGTTCTCTTTTTATCCGCAATCTATACATCTAAAAGATATCCACCAGAGGGTTAAAGAGATAACTCTCAGATGTTATAATGACATAGAAAAAAAATTAGCTGAAATGAAATGTAAAAGAAGGTAGTAGGTTTTACCTTTTACTCTTAATTGTTTGCAAGAGAGTGGAGATTTACCTTATTTGTTGGAATGATTGTGATAAAAAAAAAAAAAAAATCACCCAATCAAGTTACATGTTGGTTGTACTTTCACGCATTGCCTAAAAATCACAAGGTTTTAGAGAATTAATAGGTAAAGCTTACTCCATTTGTTTACATTTCGTTTCT
>Ga0228710_1000581_pt1 | contig 47908 bp, 45 predicted proteins | sample MedpolnodulmetaG_FD_177995 | JGI IMG/M metagenome (GOLD analysis project Ga0228710, IMG submission 177995) | Root nodule microbial communities from Medicago polymorpha collected in Santa Monica, California, United States - pink nodules | ecosystem: Host-associated > Plants > Roots > Nodule... | reverse complement strand
CGAACGCGTCGAGTTCAAGTGAACAGGCGACTGCGCGACTGGCATGGTCGGGCTGATCGGCGGGAGCCCCAAAAAGGACGTGGAGCGAGTCGCCGATGACTTTTGCGACCGTACCGTCATGGGCGAACACAATGTCGGTCATGCCGACGATGTAATCATTGAGAAGCGGCCCAAGCACCTTCGGCTCGATCGTCTCCACGAGTGTCGTGAAACCCGTGAGATCGGTAAAGAGAGAGGCGACGTCCCGACGCGCGCCGCCTAGGTCTAGGGCGTTGGCACTGCCCACCAAACGTTCTGCCAAATTCGGTGAAAAGTAGCGGGAAAGGGAAGCACGCGCTTGCTCGGCTATCGATTGCCGGCGCTGGGCTTCGCGCAGAACCTCCACATGGCGAATCGTCTTGACGATCGTTGCCTCCAAATCGGAAAAATCGATCGGCTTCGTTACGAAATCATAAGCACCTCGGTTCATGGCAGTGCGGATATTGGCCATATCGCTGTAAGCAGAGATGATGATTGTGGATAAGTCGTCGTTTCTCTCCTGAAGCTTCTCTAGCAAGGACAGGCCATCCATGCGCGGCATGTTGATGTCGCTCAGGACCATATCAACGTCTTGGTGATGAGCAAGCACGGCCAGCGCCTCGACGCCGTCGTGGGCGAAGAGAAACTGCAGCGTGCTGTCTTGTATCTGCTTCCTGAATTTCTGGATGAGCAGAATTTCCAGGTCGGGCTCATCGTCTACAACGAGAATGCAAGTGCTCATGCAAGCCGCCTGATGCACGTGTCGATCTCTTCTCTAAGAGCGGTGAAGTCGATGGGCTTCGTCAGCAAAGCCTCGGCGCCGCTTTCCATCGCTCGCTGCGTCGTGTCCGGATCGCCATACGCGGTAATCATGATCACAGGAACGTCAGGCCTAATGCTCCTGGCTCTGGGCAGGAGTTCGAGCCCGCTCATGCCTGGCATGTTCACGTCCGACAGAACGAGAACCAGCGTGACGTCGGCGGCATCGGCGATCCGCTCGAGTGCCGCTAGCGCCGTTTGAGCAAACTCCATTACAAAGCGAGCAGAGCGCAGGTCCCGGCGGAATTGCTGCCGGAAGAGCAACTCGATGTCCGGCTCGTCGTCGACTACCAGAATAAGAAGGCTCATGATCTGCGCTCCGGATTTTCGGTCGCCGTAGCGGTCCGAGGCAGTTGGATGCGAAACTCTGTGTAGTGACCGACTTCTGTGTCGACCTCGATTGAACCGGCATGCTGCTTCACAATGATATCGTAACTGAGAGAGAGGCCGAGACCCGTCCCCTCGCCAGCAGGCTTGGTGGTGAAGAAAGGATTGAACATCTTTTCCTTCACGTCGGGGGGGATGCCGGGTCCGTTGTCACGGATAATGATCTCAACGCGCTCGCCCAGGTTCCTGGTCATCGCCGCCAGCGTCGGTTCATAGCTGTTGAGCGGCTGTGAAGCCGCTCTCTTGCTCGTCGCATAGAAGCCGTTCGAGATAAGGTTGAGAAGCACGCGCGTAATCTCCTGGGGATATAGCGCGACCTCTCCGACGGTTCGGTCGAACGACTTCTCCAGCGTGATATTGAAGCCTTGCTTCTCAGCGCGGGCACCATGATAGGCGAGAGCAAGGCTCTCCTCTACGATGGCATTGATGTCGGTTGGCCTTCGCTCACCCGCCCCCTGACGCGAGTGCAGAAGCATATTCTTGATGATCGAATCGGCACGGTTGCCGTGCTGGACGATTTTTTCAAGATTGACCCGGAGCACCGCAGCAATTTCGTCGACCTCGGCACGCGCCGCGCCTTGGGGGATTGTGGAGTCCAGCGTTTGTTGCAGCTCATCGATCAACTCGACTGACAGCGCCGAGAAATTATTGACGAAGTTCAGTGGGTTCTTGATTTCGTGTGCGATGCCGGCGGTCAGCTGCCCGAGTGACGCGAGCTTTTCCGTTTGGATTAACCTGTCCTGCGCCGTCCTCAGATCCTTGAGTGATCGCGACAGCTCCTCGGTTCTTGCCTGCACCTCCTGGAACAAACGTACGTTTTCGATCGCGATCACTGCCTGGTCAGCGAAAGTCGATGCCAGCTCGACTTGTTTCTCTGTGAAGGGACGTACCGTTGAACGGGTCAATGCCAGCACGCCGATTGGACTTCCTTCGCGTAGGAGCGGCACGCCGAGCACCGTGCGAAATCCGCCAAGTCTCTGGCCCTCGCTCATCGTATACTCTGGATCGCCCAGGACGTCGGCGACCTGAACAGGCCCTACCTCCAGCAGGGTTCGCCCGACTATGGTGCCACGTCCCGGCTCCAGCGGGAGGTTACGAAGATAGTCACCGAATTCCTGCGAAAAGCCATAGCTGGCCACGGGATAGTGCGCGCCTCCCATCGGCCGGGTCATCGTTGCCATGTCCGCCTCGCAAAGTCGGGCGGCTGACGTTACGAGAGTGTCGAGTACCGCCTGCAGGTTGAATGCGGACCGGCTTATGATTTTCAGCACATCGGCCGTTGCGGTCTGCTGCTCAAGCGCCTCCGTCAGGTCAGCAGTCCGCGCCTTCACTTCGTCGAACAGCCGCACGTTCTCAATTGCTATCACCGCCTGGTCGGCAAAGGTTTGCAGAAGGTCAATCTGCTTTTCGGTAAACGGCCTAACTTCGGTCCGGCGAATGACAAGCCCACCGATCGCCTGTTGCTGGCGTAGCAGGGGCGCTGCCAATATGGTGCGATGTCCCATCCGGACCGCCATGCTGTGGCCGTCGGGGAATTCCTCGGGTTCGGCGGTTAAATCTGGCACATGCACCGGCTTTCCATCCAGCACGGCCCGCCCGGTTACCCAATCAGGCGATACCTTCCACCCAACGAAATCGATTGGAATCGGCCCGTGATGCGCCCTTAGATAAAGCGTGTCTCCCTCCTTCAGAAAGATTGCCGCGTCATAAGCCTCACACAGTCGCACGGCGGACTCGACAAGAGTGTCAAGGACGGTCTGTAGGTCGAAGGCAGACCGGCTGATGACTTTGAGAACGTCCGCTGTCGCAGTCTGCTGCTGTAGTGACTCTTTCAGCTGAAGGTTGCGTGCCTCCAAATCCGTGAACAGGCGCACATTCTCGATGGCGATCCCCGCCTGGTCAGCAAAGGTCTTGAGAAGCTCGACCTGACGATCCGGAAACATTCCAGGATCAGTCCGTGCCACGACAATGGTTCCGATCGGATGTCGGTCGCGAAGGATCGGTACGGCCACTAAGCTTCGGTAGTTCGCAGATTGGGCGCCAAGGGTGGTGTGAGCTTCATACTCTGGATCAACAAGCCGGTCCGATATTTGCTCCACTGATCCGCTGAGAATGGAACGCCCGGCGGCACTGCCCCGGTCGGGTGTGGCAGGGAACAGGGCGCGAACCGCTTCGACGCCTTCCGGCTCCAGCCGGTGATAAGCCACAAAATGAAGTCGTTCGCCGTCATAGCGGAAGACATGACAGAATTGCGCGCTGCAAAGTCGGGCGGCACTCAGGGCGATCATGTCGAACACCGGCTGCACATCGGTTGGTGAAGTCGAAATGACGCGCAGAATTTCGCTTGTTGCCGTCTGCTGTTCAAGCGCCTCCATAATCTCTCGGTTGTGCGCCTGCGCCTCCTCGAACAAGCGAGCGTTCTCGATGGCGATCACTGCCTGGTCGGCAAACGTTTGCAAAAGTTCAACTTGCCGCTCTGGAAACGGACCAATCTGGCGACGAGTGACCGCAAGCGATCCGATTGGTCGCCCTTTCCGTATCAGCGGTACACCGATCGCGCTGCGGTAGCGTACGATTTTCGCGAGCGAGAGCATCTGGTATTCAGGGTCGGCAAATACGTCGGGAATTTGCTCGATGGCGCCGCTGATAAAGGCTCGCCCGGTTACATTGCCTCTACTGGGTTGCTGCGGGAATTTGGCACGAACCGCTTCGATGCCTTGGCGCGAAACGCCGTGATAGGCGACCGGGTGGAGCAGTTCTTCATCGAACCGAAATACGAAGCAGAATTCTGCTGCACATAGCCTCGCTGCGTTTTCTGCTATCGCATCGAAGACCGGCTGCACGTCGCTTGGGGAAGTGGAAATAACGCGCAGGATCTCGCTCGTCGCAGTCTGCTGCTCGATCGCCTCCACAAGCTCTCGCCGCAGTAATTCGACGGGTTGATTGAGACTGACGCTCAACTCCTCCACGACGCGCCCCTCCGCCGAAGAGCCCCGGTGATCGGTTTACCGCGGCTCGAACAGTTCGTATACCCCGGCGCGAATAGCCGGTGACCGGCAGGTCGGAAAGAATACATGATTTGATCAGCTGTGACGAGGAGTAGCTCGTGAGACTCATCTCCTGGTTCAAATCTGTGTAGTACGCGATCGCGTCTGCAAACGCCCTGTGAACCATGGCAAACTCAAGGCAAGCATCCGAGAGATCCACAACATAATGCGCGGGAAAAAAGAAAAGGCCCCGTGTGGTCCCATCTCGAAGATCGGCGATGGGAGCGTGCGGACCGCGTCTACGAGGCGGCCAATGTCATCCTGACGCGACCGGTCAAAGGTTCCGATCTGAGGTTGGGCATTGGCGGTTGCAAGACGTGCCGGTCCCAGAAAGGCGCGTGTGGCGCTGGCCCGCAAGCTGGCGGTGGTATTGCATTGCCTGCTCAGGGCCAGGACCAACTTCATGGCCCATATGGGAGCGCCAGCCCTGGCGGCTTGATCGGGAGAAGCAAAGACAGGCTTTCGGACGGGCACAGCCATCAGCCCTCCGCAGCAAGGTCCCTTCGCCGGACGATGGATGGGTTAGGCCGCTATGCGATCAGCAGCACGAGGGACTTCGCCTCTAAAAGATTGGCCAACCGATCCTCAGTTTCGGACCTAGTCGACGCAGAAGGGACCGCAGCGGACGGCAAGTTTGCATATATCGATTAGGTAAATCCCGAACGCGCGACGAGGCCGCGGTGGCCGCGGCCTCGATGAGGCTCAATTATCTAACTAGTTCGCCTACAAAGTGGTCAGATCAGTCGGGATATAACGCCGGCCAATGCTGCCCGCTGCGAATTCTCGTTCCGGCGCGTATTGTTCTGAGAAAAACGATGCGATGGCATCGAAAGCCTGGATTCTGTTCTTCTCCAGTAGCACCAGATGCGTGGCTTCGCCGATTTCAACCCAACGCCGGTATGGCGCGGAGGTCAGCTTCTGAAAGATGGAAAGTGCAAGATCGACCGTTACATCGATATCCCATTCGCCATGAACCAGAAGAGTGGGTGCGTTGATGCGCGCCGGATCGTAAAAGGCGCGACCTGCCCGCCAATAGTCGCGGATGTCCTGGATAGGGCCGTTGGAGGCGCGAAGACGCTCCGGCGACTTTCCACTGCTCCACGGATCCTCAGCGAGCGTTGCCTCAGCCCAAGTCTCAAACCAACCCTCCGGCACCAAGCTGTTTCGCGCATATTCAGGTGCAGTGGAAAGCCAGCGCGCCTTCGTTTCGAGTACCGGAACCAGTCGGAAGGCGTCCAGTTCTCCGCCGGTGTCGATCGGAATGGGCTTGTCGCTGAGCCATTGCGGCGCGAGCAGCGCGAGCTTGACAACTTTCTCGGGGTTATCCGCAGAAAACGCTCCAGCGACGGTACCGCCCCAGGACATACCGAAAATGTTCACACGGTCCAGCGCGCGATGCCGCAAGACGAAATCAACCGCATGACCAAGATCGACGACCCCGGTTTCGGTCTTGACCACAGGTGGCGAAAGGCTCCCATCCTGTTCCATCTCGGGTGGCCGGGTGGAGCGGCCATAGCCGCGAACGTCGACGGCAAAGACGTCAAATCCGCGAGCCGCGAGAAAGTCCATGTAGGACATGCCCCCAAGTCGGACGTCATACAGGCTGCCTGAAGAATAGGTCGCACCATGCACCATGACGACAGTTTTTTCCGGGCCAAACCGTTCAACTCCGCGACGCCGCTTATTTCGCAGGTACAGCGTGATGCCGGCTGTGTCAGTGGTGATGTGATAATCCTCGAAAATGATATCTTCGAGGTTGACGATAGTGTTGTCTGACATGGTCGCTTCCTTTCAAGCGTAGGACCAGGTGTAGCCGTGATCCGTGCGCGCTACGTAACCGGCGGACGAACCCGCAAAATGGGTCGCGCAGTAGAGCGCGTGATCATCCGCTAGCTGCCGGAGGATCCTCTCTCGTGAGGCTGCCGCATCCCCGGGGAACTCGCAGAAAACCGTGTTGAGATGTGGCCTGAGGACCTGGATAGGGTGGTGTAGCACGTCGCCGCCAAAGATCGCCGTTTCGTTGCCCCACGTCAGTTGGATCGACATATGCCCAATGCTATGACCGCAGGTCGGGATAAACCTGAAAATATCTAGATAATGTCCGCCATCGGGCTCGATGAAATCCACGAGGCCAGCCTCGATCACCGGAAGAACGCTGTCTTCGAACACGCCGCGGCTTGGAACATTAACCTCATTATGGCTGGCGGGGCTGCCATAATACTCGGCTTCCCTTCGTGGAAACACGTAACGCGCATTCGGAAACGTTGGTACCCATCGATTGTTGTCGATCACCGTATTCCAACCCGAGTGATCTACGTGGAGATGGGTGTTGAACACGTAATCAACGTCAGCTGGGTCTACGCCAGCTTCGTCCCGGAGCCGCTCCAGAAAAGGAATATTCTGCTCGTGAAAAAGGGGATTGAGCGGGCGTTGCTTGTGATTCCCAGAACCGGTGTCGATTAACACGAGGTGGCGGGGCGTTCGAACCACCCAGGTGTGTACACTTTGGACCAGATCATCCTGGTTGTCCTCCAGGTCTACCGCGGCAAGGCGTGCCGCGATACCTTCGAATTCTTCCGGCTTTGCGGTCGGGTAAACGAAGCTTTTCGGAACATTTTGAAGCGATTGCTCCAAGACCTTCTGAATCGTTACTTCACCGATGCGGTGGACCTTATGCTGGCGCATCATATTACCTCCAATTCTTGTCGCGTGATCGCCGCAGAAGCTGGACATTAACGACAGAACGGGTTAACGATCAAATCGATGAATGAAATATCCTCTATCGATCATTTCAATTTGTGGTCTTTCGACCTCAACTTGCTCGTCGCCTTCGATGCCCTTATGCGGGACAGAAGCGTGACGAAAGCAGCGGCGCGTCTGAAGCTCCAACAGCCGGCGATGAGCCATAATCTCGCAACGCTGCGATTATTGTTTCAAGATGAACTGTTCGTGAGAACTGGCCAAATTATGCAACCGACGCTGAGGGCACATGCCCTCGCTCCCGTGATTCAGCAGATCCTCACGCAAGCCCATAATGCTCTGACTTCGCCGGGAGCGTTCGATCCCTCACAGGAGTCACACACATTTCGCATCGGATTCTCGAGCGAGTTGGAGGTCATCTTGATGCCTGAGTTGACCGCGATCCTGAGGAAGACGGCGCCAGGAATAAAATTGCTGGCGCGGGCAGCAAGTCCTGAGCAGGTCCACCGTATGCTCGATGAGGGGGTGATCGACCTCGGGGTTGGCTGCTATGGCAAGGGCAACAACCGCCATCGCCACCGGCAGCTCTTTGAACAGTCTCTGATGTGTTGTTACAACAATGACCTGCTGGCTCTGAATGAGCCAGTCGATCGGAAGACATACCTCAATGCCGAGCACGTACTGGTATCCCAAAAAGATGCCATTGAAGGATGCCTTGATGATGCGCTCGATAAGCTTGGCGTCAAGCTCAACGTCGCCATGGCGGCACCTGAGTTTCTGACCGTGCTGGCAGCGGCACGGATGGCGCCCCTGCTGGCTACTTTACCGACACGTATCATCAAACGCTTCGCTTCCACGTTTGGTTTGACAGAAAGCCCCGTGCCACTAGACCTCACGGTCAATCCTATCGCGATGGTCTGGTCGGCTCATTCAGACCGCGAGCCGGCTGCAGAATGGCTCCGTTCCCAGGTTGCGACCCTCATTGACGCGATTGAGGACTGACTGATATTTCCGCAGCTTGCTTAACTGACAACTTGCCGCCACCACACGAACACTTCCTAGCCGGAGCATTAAAGAGACGTCCGCAACCTGCTCGTTCTTGTCATTCGGCAAAGCGATGTGGGACCAAATAGCTCGCCTCTATCAACGGACAGCAGGGCACGCCACTTCAACGCGACCTCCGCTACATGTTTCCTAATCCGTCTCAGGATCAAGGTTGTGGCCGCGGCATTGGAGCCCGATCGACGGGGCTATTCTTCGGTTCAGGCCTAATTTATCTTCGCTCCCAAGCCTATAAGGCCTTTGTTCCCTCTTGCTCAGCATCGTCGAAGGCCTGCCGGGAGGCTTCAATGTCCTGCCAATTATCCCTAATCCAACCCGTGAAGGCGGCCAAGGGCTGCAGCATGGACTTGCCGCGGGTCGTCAGCTCGTATTCGACCCGCGGTGGTACCTCGGGATAATAGTACCGCACCACGAGGCCGTCGCGCTCGAGGTTACGAAGAGTGAGGGTCAGCATCCTCTGCGAGATATCCGGAATGCCTCGTCGAATCGCGCCGAACCGCATGGGTGCACCTGGCGACAAGGCGAGCATAGAGACTACCAGGATGGCCCATTTGTCGCCGAGACGGGCCAGCACGCTGCCGGGCGCGCATGGGGTCAGGACCGGGCCCCGTGCGGTCTCTATAATAGGGCGGCCGTTGATTTCACGCTGCACGAATGAACTCCTTCAATGGTTACCGTGATGTAACCGACGACCAAAAATGTGCCGTCTTGCGCAGATTTTCAATTGGTCCCAGTTGGTAACCGTCAATAATTACGAAAGGTAACCGGTATGGCCCAGAGTGCAGAATTTCTCGTGTTCGGCGCGACCGGACAACAAGGAGGGGCTGTTGCACGCGCACTGAAAGCGAAGAGGAAAAAGGTACGGGCTCTTGTCCGCGATCCGGAAAGCGTCAAGTCAAAGGCTTTGGCTGCCGAGGGTATTTCATTGGCAATCGGCGATCTGTTCGACCACGCCTCGATCAACCAGGCGATGGCCGGCATCGTCGGCGTTTTCAGTGTCCAGACCAGTTCACCGGCAGGTGAGGTCACGGACGCACAGGAAGTCTGGCAAGGTAAGGCGATCGCGGAGAGCGCACTTAGGCAGGGCGTTCGGCATCTCGTCTATTCGTCCGGCGGAGCGGCGGGGAAAGGCACGACGGGAATGGGACATTTCGACAGCAAATCTGAGATCGAAGCCTATGTGCGAGGCCTTCCGATTATGAGTACGATCACCCGTCCGGCAAGTTTCATGGAGATGATGCTTCTGCCCGGTATGGGACTGCCTCAGGGCGAATTTACCTTCTTCATGCGGCCAGAGCAGTCCATGCAGATGATCGCCGTAAACGACCTGGGCCGGATCAATGCCGAAATCCTAGTGGCCCCGGATCATTACGCGGGGAAGACCATCGAGTTGGCCAGCGCGTCTGTGACCGGCAAGGACTTGGAACGGGCATTCACAGCAGCTGCCGGCCGAATGATCACTTACAGGCGCTTTTCCGATGATTTGCTTGCCCAAAACCCTTTCCTCAACCATCTGTGCGAACTTTTAGATACTGGTTTGCTCGCCGGGGCGGCTGACATCCCGGCCCTTGATCGGGAGTTTGGTCATCTGACTTCACTCGAAGAGTGGCTGGGCGGTCCGGGAAAATCGCTCTTCGAGGCAGCCCTTGTTGACGATACTGCTGAGGCGGCGCTCCGTTAGAAGCGCGGAAGCCACTTTGCGGCTCCGGGACAACCTAAACCTTGAAATGTTGAATTCTAGTTCGCTCGACGGCGGGGGAATCGCGATAGGTCAAGAAGCGGCTCTTCCGCTGCTGGCACTGCCGATCTCGCTGCGCGAAGGAATGCAACGAAGCACTCCAATCGGTTCTAACGCAGGTTTCCTTATTCCACCGGTGCTTGTGGTTTCATTCCCGCCTGGACAACCGCTTCAAAGCGTCGATGCCGACCGGGGGAACAGCTTGGAACGGCAAAATATAGACCCGTTTGGCCAAGTTGCATCTGATCCGGTCAATCTGGACCTGTTCTCCCGCAAGGCGCGACTGAAGAAGTGGGTCCTGCGTGCCGCTCGCCAACATGGTTCTGTTGACGACCCAGCCACAAGGCTCAATTTTCGCTCGCCGCAGGTCCTCCTGCAGCATTGCCGCTTCGGAGACCGGCGTCGTTTCGGGAAGGGACACGAGTATGACGCGGGTATAGTCCGGGTCCTGAAGACGCATCAGTGGCGTGACGATCCGGCCAGGTGCGGCTGTCTCCATCTGTCGCGTCATCTGGCGATGATAGGCTCCCGTCGCATCCAGCAGCAGAAGCGTGTGCCCCGTCGGAGCGGTGTCGATGACCACAAACGCGTCCCGGGCCTCTGCCACGATCCGTGAGAAGGCGTGGAAGACAGCGACTTCCTCCGTGCAAGGAGATTCAAGGTCTTCCCGAAGCAGTGCCTTGCCGTCCTCGTCGACGTCGCGTCCACGTGAGGACATGACCTTCTCGATGTAACGTTTGGTTTCGGCAGCCGGATCGATCCTGTCAACCGTCAGACCGCGCATATTCCCCTCGACAACGAACGACAGGTGAGCCGCCGGATCCGTGGTCGTCAAATGCACGGCATGGCCGCGTTCGACCAGGCCGACCGCAAGGGCCGCAGCGACCGTCGTCTTTCCGACGCCGCCCTTTCCCATCACCATCACCAGGCCTTTGTGACCACCGGCGATCTCGTCAATCAACGTCGCAAGGGACGGCAGGCTTTCCTGAGCCCCTGCCAGCGGTCCCGGGATGGTGGACACCTGCGATCCAGGTGCGAACAAGGCACGAAGTGCATCGAGACCCACCATGTCGAAGGGAAGCATCGGAAACTCATCGCGCGGAAGCCGGGACACTTCAACCGGAATCATCGAGAGCGCGGAGTCCTGTGCCCGTTCAATCCCGACTGCAATCGGATCATCGCTCTTCGTTGCGCGGAACCGCCCATTGATCGCGAGCAGTTGGTTCTTTAGCCCGAGGGCCGCCAGTTCCCCCGATGTGCGTGAAGCTTCGCGAAGAGAACTTGTCTCCGGACGGGCGACCAGGACGAGCCGGGTGCGCTTCTCATCTCCGAGGGATGCAAGCGCCTTCTGGAACCGCGCCTCCTGCATCTTCAGGCCAGAATGCGGACCCAGGCACGATGCGCCCCTATCATTGCCCTCAAGAAAGCCGGTCCACGCCTTTGGAAGACTGAGAAGCCGCAAAGTGTGACCCGTGGGTGCGGTGTCGAAAAGGATATGATCGAACGTCGACATGTCGTCTGCAAGGAGTCCGACAAAGGCGTCGAATGCGGCAATTTCCGTCGTGCAGGCTCCGGAAAGCTGCTCGCGAACCGTGTCTCGTTCCCCGTCCGAGGCATCTGGTGCCATTTGTGCGAGTACGCGTTCGCGATAGTCTTCAGCGGCCGCTTCCGGATTGATGTTCATGGCGTAGAGACCCGGAACGGATGGAACGGGGGTAGGGACACCCGAGAGCGGTTTCACCAGCATCTCATCCAGATTGGAGGCGGGATCGGTGCTGACCAGGAGCACTCGCTTTCCGCCATGGCAGAGCGTGATGGCGCTTGCACAGCTCAGCGATGTCTTCCCGACCCCACCCTTTCCCGTGAAGAACAGGTAGCGTGGCGCGTCGGTCAGCATCTGCTTCGTCTCGGTCATGACGATCTCCTTTGAGAGGAGCTTTAGTGGTTGCGGCCGAAATATCCTTGATCGACCTCAATCTACCTGGCCGAGTTTCTGCTTTCCCGCGCACTGTTCCCTCCGCGACGAGATGCGTGCGCGTCCGATACTGGCATGACTGCTAATGGCGCTCAGCGACATGGCCGCTGTCGGTCCTTGGCCTTCATTGCTAGTCGACCAACCCTTTCCGATAGCGGTGAGTGGAGACGACGAACTTCTGACTGATGCCAGGCGGAGCCCAAAGAGCACCGTCGAATGTGTTGATGAGGCACCAACCCTGTCGCATGTAAAAACGTTCGGCTCGGATGTTGCCCGCTGTGCTAAGAAGCTCGGCCTGAGATACCCCGTCTTGCCGTAAAGCTTGTTCTGCGAAGCCCAACAAGGCAGACGCCACGCCGGTGCCCCGAGCGCCTGCGACAACGTAGAGTTTGACAACTTCGATGCCCATCAAGGAAACGAAACCAATCAGGTTGTCGCCTAATCGAGCAACGTAGAAAGAATTTGGCTCTTCCTTCAACCAGATGCGGAAGTGACTCTTCGTCCGGTAAACTAGAGCCTCTGGAGGAACCAGTTCGGCATGAGCGCGTCTTCGAGGTTCCGGCTCACTTCTTCGCTCGTCTCGCTGTGCGACTTGTCCGATCGTATGATCATCGAGGGAACCACAGAACTCAGGAACTCAGGCGGCAAACAGAAATCTGTCAGTAGTTCATGAGCTAAAATCTGCGCCAAGCTGAGCCAAACACGGCCAAGTTTGAAGAGTCTTTGACGTGTACCACTCCGAACACCCTCCGGCTTCAATCTTCCATTCTACTGTTCGACACTTCTTCGGATCCGGGACCGTGGGACTTCCAGCCCAACCCGTTTGTGAATGTCTCTAATCTTTGATTGAGGTGCGGGTTGCCATCGCGCGCACGCTTTTGGCGATCGCCTTTCAGATCCTGCGGACCAGCGCAATTACGAACCGACCGGCACCAGCCAGAGGGAGGCGCGTCGCGGATATGTCGTTGTCCGGATGTTTTTAGCGAGCTCGGCAGGGCAGGCTGCGCCCTTGAAGGAGAAGGGGAAACCGAAGCCGAACGCCACTCTGTGATCGAAGCCACAGGCGTCAGGTCCCGCATTGCAAACTGGTTCGAGAAACGAAGGACAGCAAAAACGAGCTGCCCGGCGGGAGGTAAGACTTTCTCCCGATCGGTAACGTAGTAAAAAACGACCGAACCCAAGGAAATGCCACTACATGGGCGGTGTTTTTCCGGTTGGGTTCTTCCAATGGAGTTCATAGAACAAATCTACCGCGCCAGGCAAACGCACGTGTGTAGTCCGGCCGCGTCCCCTTCAGGTGCAGCCGCCGCACGTCACGTTCAGCTCACGCGCATAGCCTAGCATGCACACCGCAAAGAGATGTTAGAAAGCTCTGGCACTGCTTCGCTTACCAAGCTCAACCTGCGTAGGTATGTTGTTGACCGGGCGGACGATACAATCAGCTAGTCGATCAACCTCATCAAGCGCCTCGGCATGCTGTTGGCCCCAGCGACACAGCGCAAGCATTACCGGCTCCAGGCTGAGCCCGAGAGCGGTTGCTGAATAGTCCACCCGCGGAGGGACTTGGCGGAATACCTCCCGATGGGCGAGCCCATGAGCTTCGAGTTCCCTCAGCTGCTGAACAAGCACTTTCTGACTGATTGCCGGAATCAACCGCGTGAGGTCGGACAGACGCTTAGGCCCACCAAACAGATGGTAGAGAATAACGGCCTTCCATCGACCCGAGATCGTCCGGATGGCTCGTTCGATCGGCAGAACGGGCAGGTTCTTAATGGGTTTGACCATGCTTACCTCCTGGTCTGTATGGGAGAAACTTCTCCGTAGAATAGATTGCGGCCGAGCAGTTAAAAAGCGCTTGTAACAACAGAGGCGCTTCTGCCATGAAAATCATTCAAATCGACGAATTCGGTGACCCCGCGGTGTTGAAGGTCCGTGAAATTCCGCACCCCGAAATCCGGGCCGACGACGAAGTCCTTGTCCGTATACACGCCTCAGGAGTGAATTTCTTCGAAGTCCTGATGCGGCGCAATTGTTATGCAGTGACACCGCCGCTGCCTGCCTTCTTCGGCGTTGAAGTGGCAGGCGTAATTGAAGCTGCGGGCCTCGGGGCGGCATTACCTGTGGGCAGCCGGGTTGCTGTTCCTCTATTCGCCCATGGCCGGGACGGCGGTTATGCGGACTATATTGTCGTAAGGGAAGCGGCGTGCATACCGCTGCCGGACGCGGTGCCTTTCGATGCAGGTGTTGCATTGCAGGTTCAGGGCCTCACCGCATTGCACGCGGTGCGGCAGACGTCTCCTAAGGGCAAGTCAGTGCTGGTTACCGCAGCGGGTGGTGGTGTAGGTACACTCCTGATCCAGCTCGCCAAACAGAGCGGCGCCAGGCGGATCGTCGCGCTCGCAGGCTCACAGGAGAAACTCCTTACCGCGCTGTCGCTCGGCGCGGACGTCGCGATAAGCCATAGAGATGACGATTGGCTCACGCAATGTTCTGCTACGGTCAGGGGCGATGGTTTCGACGTTGTCTATGATTTCGTCGGCGGAGATTTCGGTGCATCCCTCGTGCCGCTGTTGATGCCGATGGGAACCCTGTTGTTCGGTGCGCTGGGCCGCTTCGCCTTGGACACCGGAACTATCAACATGTTGCTGGAAGGTGGGCGGACCGTAAAGGGGCTTGCGCTGCTTCCTCTCCTCGCGTCGGGCTGCCTCCAGCAAGACTTGGCCGAACTGTTCGAACTCGCCGCTGGCGGGCAAATAGCTCCGGTCATCGGCGAGCGCTTTACCTTGGACCAAGCGGCGGAAGCGCACCAATTGATCGAAGCCCGCGCAAGCGTGGGGAAAATTGTTCTTGAGCCCAGCGCTTTCTCGCCGGGGTGAATGGGTTCTTGCGCCGCGAACTGCTCAAGCACGGATATGGCGAGTATGCCGACCTTGTGCATTGGCGTGATCAGGCTGCAGCGGAGGCCATCATGGCAACGGCAGGCCCCCTCGTCCGAATGCATCGCATATTTCGCGCTAATGGACATGGACGGCGTGGACCCAGCCGAAGGCGTCTGGCATTGCGCGAGTCTCGCGGCGTACGGCGCGACCTGACATGGAGCCGTTGAAGAACCTATTCTCTCCGGAGCTCGTCGGCTGTATGGCAGGCCATCTCAAGAGACGGCACCCTAAGGCCGACGAGGTCACTTCCGCGGCTACAGTCCTGCAAGAGCTCCCGCGCCTCGAACTGAAGGAGCGCGCGCAGCTCATCGCCGACTACCTAAGTCGGGTGCTACCGACGGACGCCGGAGAGCGCAACGCGAGCATGCTGAGCATGTTGCGCACGAGACGAGCACCAGCACGCCAACCACGATCGCGCCCTTGCCGGAGAAGCGCCGCAAGGGTGGTCGATCGACGCCAATCAATGGGATTGGCTAAGCTGCATTCTCGTCAGCTTATTTCTGCTTACCGTCTTCTGGAGAAGAGACGGGTTCGCTTATCCCTTCTGTGTTTCCTTGCCCGTCGTTCGGACGAGATGAGCGCCCGGACGAATCTATTCCGGATTCATCTTTTCTCAGCTCCGCTTCAGCCTTCTCCCAATGGCGTTCGTGATCGCCATCCCTGCGGCCTTCACGCTCCCAGATATCGTAGGCACGCTCGCGGATCCGTTCTTCTCTACTGTGTTCATTGCCATCCATTTGAGTGCACTCCCTTATTCGGCCGCTCGGCCCCTTCGCGATCCTCCTGAGAGTGCACTACTCGGCAGCGAGGAGTGATGCAGGGACCACCCTCACGCGCGCCAAGACAACTTCTTTAGCAGTTCAACGTCGCGCACTCCGGACTGGTATATCTCCACCGGCCTCGTTGCGAGGTCCTCAGCTTTCTGCCCATCTTGCGGAATCTGATATTCGTGCAACGACCGCTCGAAGACGGTGCTGAGCACCTCAACTTCTTCAGAACTTATCGACTTGGATCGGTAATCGCGGCGCTCCATGACGCCATCCTTCGTGTGGGGACGAGAGTAAATCCTTCTCCCCGCCATGGCCGATCCGTGCTGCAGGCCAATGATGAATACAGCATACGCCTTTCTGCACGGATCTACAGGATTGTTTGAAAAATGAAGGGCTCGCGTGCGGTGATCAAAGCCTGGGAGACAACTCGAAGCCGGACGGCCGCAAAAGAGTTCAGTGTGTGCGGCAGGACACAGTTCCGAATGTTAGAGGTCATCATCGGGAAGGGGCGAGCAAGCAAGCAGGAGACTTCTCGATGAGCAGAACTGTCATGAACGCCTTGGGACAGCCGCTTTATTACAGCGTCAGTTCCACAGCATGGTTTTCCGCAGCCGAGTCCGGATCGGTGCTCTACGGAACTGCCGGCAACGATTCGATGTACGGTGACAGTTCCGTTGCCGTTACCCTAATCGGCGGCACGGGTGACGACGTCTATCATCTTTATTCGGGTACGAATCGCGCCTCTGAGGCTGCGGGCGAAGGCGTGGACACTATAAACACGTGGATGAGCTATGCACTGCCGGATAATTTCGAGAACCTGACGGTCACCGGCAGCGACCGTTATGCGTTCGGCAATAGTGGCGACAATATCATCACAGGCGGTACGGAAAGCCAAACCATCGACGGCCGCGCCGGCAACGACGTGCTGATTGGCGCCGGCGGATCAGACACCTTCGTCTTCGCGCGTGGCAATGGCAGCGACGTGATCACCGATTTTAGCTCCAACGACATTGTCCGCCTCGACGGCTACGGATTCGCTTCGTTTGAGCAGGTTCTCGGCAATGTGGCCCAAGAGGGAAGCGATCTCAGGCTGCACCTTGCTGATGGCGAGAGCCTGGTTTTTGCGAACACCACCGCGGACGAGCTGCAGTCGAGCCAGTTCAGGCTGAGCCTGGACCGCTCCGCTCTCACTCAGACCTTTGCGGACGATTTCAATGGCCTGCAGCTCCACGACGGGACCAGCGGCGTCTGGGACGCGAAATTCTGGTGGGCCCCGGAAGAGGGATCAACGCTTTCGAGCAATGGCGAACAGCAATGGTACATCAATCCGAGCTACGAACCGACCGCTTCAGCCAACCCGTTTTCAATCAACGACGGCGTGCTGACGATCACCGCCAAGCCCGCATCGGAAGCGATCCAGTCGGAGGTCAACGGCTACGATTATACCTCCGGGATGTTGACCACCTACTCGTCCTTCGCCCAGACCTATGGCTATTTCGAGATGCGCGCCGACATGCCGGATGACCAGGGCGCATGGCCGGCCTTCTGGCTGCTGCCTGCCGACGGCTCCTGGCCGCCGGAACTCGACGTCGTCGAAATGCGCGGCCAGGAAGCCAACACGGTCATCACTACCGCTCATTCCAATGCAACCGGATCCCACACCATGAGCCAAGACGAGGTGAAGGTTGCCGATACAAGCGGCTTCCACAAATACGGCGTGCTTTGGACGGAAGACGAGATCGTCTGGTACTTCGATGACGCCGCGATCGCACGCGCCGAGACCCCTTCGGACATGCACGATCCAATGTACATGCTCGTAAATCTTGCGGTTGGGGGAATGGCCGGCGCGGCGAGCGACGGCCTCGTCGGCGGATCCGAAATGAAGATCGACTATATCAAAGCTTATTCATTGGACGCCGACTGGCAGATCTAAGCCGACACGTAACATTCACGACTTCAGAAGTTGCGGTAACCCGCCTCCGTTCACGCCGGCATCGGAGCCCGGCGACAGTAGCGGGAGCTAAATAGATAAGGAGAATGGCAACGACTTCGACCTTTAATTAGCTGAGTGCCAGCCGCCTCTACTGGCAAGTGATCCAGCGATCAGAGGTCCGCTGTCCTGCAGAAGGGCGGCGGGCCTTGCGTACACCAATAGATCCGGAGAAGAAAACCTAACCGTTGACGGTATTCGCTGGTGAGACCTCAGCGATCCGGTGAAAGGCTCGGCGCAGCGTTTGTTCATCTCTGAAGCCGCAGATGGTCGCTACTCGTTTCAGCGGTAGATTTCCCTCGAACAGGAGCCGCTTCGCCTCTTCGAAGCGCATTTTTTCGATGGCGGCAGCCGGAGGCAACCCGACTGCGGCACGGAACTTGCGGGTGAAGGAACGCACGCTCATGCCTGACCGGTTCGCCAGCACCTCAACGGATAGGTTTTCCTTCAGATGGCCCGCGGCCCAGGTGAGGAGATCGGAGAAGCCGGTGTCGGTCGAGCTTGAAGCGACAGACTGATGCTGAATTGATGCTGAGTTCCGGGGCGGTGAAAAATACACCACCAGCATCTTCGCGACATCCATCGCGAGCTTCCAGCCGTGATCCGCCTCGACAAGATGCAACGCAAGATCGATCCCGGCACTGACCCCCGCCGAACTCCTGGGGTTTTCGACGATCATCAACCGCCTCACTGTCGATGGATCCTTAGGTCGGATGCACTCGCTGCCCGTCGACACGACGGGGCGGAAGACGCGTCGCCGCGACAACGGCCCCCGTCAGTGCAACCGCAATCACTGCGCCGATCCAGGCTCCGTAGAAGCCAAAGCCGAGAATGATCCCCGCTAAGACGGGTGAAACAATATCCGTCATAGCACCGAGCGCCTGTCCGGTTCCGATGACGACTCCTTGTCGGTCCGAAGGAACATGGTTGGAGAGGGCCGCAATGTAGGTGGGTTTTGCAAGAGCATCGCCCGTGCTGACGCACAACACTGCGAAGGCAAAGCGGGAATTGTACTCGCCAATCCGGCACAGATAAAACCCGTACCGACGAGAGCAAAAATCAGAACGATCATTCCGCGTTCCGAAAAGAACCGATCAAGCCATCTGAGTAGTAGAAGCTGGACGAAGATGTTGATCATTCCGTCGGCAGCTATGAGGTAGCTCAATTCGCGCGTCCCCAAGGTGTGGCCGTTCCAGGTAAACCTCTCGCCGAGAAACATAGGAAGCTGGGAGGTGTACATCCCATAGGCCAGGAAAAGACACAGCATCACGGCGGCGAGCACACGGGTGACGGGAGAGCTGCCAATCGCGCGCAGCGTGTCGATAGACGTGGAGGCTCGGGCGTGGCGCGACCAGGTCACGCCGTTCATCAAAAACGAGCGTCCAGTGGGGTCTCTGGAACAATTGGAACAGGCGCGACGGCTGACCTGCCGCACCCTTCGCGGGGCGTCCGGGGCACGGTTCCCCGCACGCACGCCGTGGCAGCGTTCGGGAATCTCGGTGGAGAGCGGAAAGTCCGGGTAACCGACGTCGAGTTGATGCACCTCCCGGCCACGGCGCATTCCACCTTTCTTCTGCGCTTCGAGCAGCCGGGTTGAAAGGCCCAGAACTGCTTCTGCAACCGGACGCCGTTCTCTTTCGTAGGTGTCGAGCAGGCGGTCTTGAGCGCCGCTGAGCACGGCCGCGAGCTTCCATCCAATGTTGTAAGCGTCCTGCACGCTGGTGTTTAGACCTTGCCCGCCTGTCGGCGGATGGATGTGAGCTGCGTCGCCGACGAGGAATGTCCGACCGACCCGGTAGCGATCGGCAAGCCGGGCGTTCATCGCATAGGCCGAAGCCCAGTCGACGGAATGCACCCCACATCACTGCGGCCTGTCCGCTCTCCGAGCATTTGATTGAGGCCTTCGGCGGAGAGGTTCATTTCATCATCGAGCGGCACGGGCGCCTGAACCTGGAAGAGATCGGTCCCGGCGAGCGGGCAGATAGCGACCATTCGCTCCATGTCGCCGTCGTTGAACTGGTGCCACGCGTCGCGCCCAACCCGGTCAATGTCACATCTGCCACAAGCGCACGCCCGCCCAATGTCTTTCCGGGGAAATCCACGCCGAGCACGCCGCGCACGAAGCTGCGCCCGCCATCCGCCCCGACAAGATAGCGGGTGCGTATGGTTTCCTCGCCTGTCGGGCTAACGGCCGCCTCCATCTGGAACCGCTGCGCAAATTATCTAGAGGACGACCACTTTCGCCCCGATCTTCACCCTTTCGTAGAGGTCGATGACGTCCTCGTTGGTCATGCGGAAGCAGCCTGACGATGAGGAGCGCGCGACACTTTCCGGCTCGTTCGAACCATGAATGCGGTAGAGAGTGTTACCCAGGTAGAGGGCCCGCGCGCCGAGCGGATTGTCCGGCCCGCCGACCATATGTGCCGGCAGGTCCGGCCTTCGGGCGCGCATGTCCGCCGGCGGGCGCCAATCCGGCCAGGGGCGTTTGGCGGTCACCCTCTCGGTTCCGCGCCAGCCATAGCCTTCTCGACCGACGCCCACGCTGTAGCGAGTGGCTGTTCCACCAGGCTCGACGTAGTAAAGAGCATATTCGCTCGTGTCGATGATCACCGTGCCGGGAGCCTCCCCGGTCCTGTAAGCCACCCGATGCCTCGGCACGAAGGCACCTGTCTCTTCGTAGCGACCATTGTGGCGGTATTGCCGCGGCGGGTAGGCGGACGGCGACATCAGGAACCGGATGTAACCGTCTTCGATCCAAACCCGATTGTTTTTCTTGTCCATCAACGGAGGCGAAGGCTGCTCCGCATATGCTTGGCTGGCTGCCGCCACTGAAAGTGCCGTCAAGAACAGCGGCACAACGACGCGCCTCGCCAGTGTTCTCAAATCGGACATGTGACGCTCTCCATCGACCTTGAGACGTTCAAATCAAACCGTTGGCGACCAGCGCATTCGCCACCTGCTGAAAGAGCCGGTCTGGAACCGGCGCCCCGATAGGGGTCCTTTCGAGATCGGCGGCGAGTGCCACATCGATCGTCAACGGAATTCCTTTCTTCCTCGCCTGATCCCGCATCGCTGCCCCGGTCGCGCCGGTGGCACGGCAGGCGATGAGCGGAACGGGCGTTTCGCCGCGGACATACCGGATCCCGACCGCTCCCGACCCGCCGTCCCCGATCAGCAGCACGGCATTGGAAAGACCGGTTTTGGTCCCGCCGACCAGGCCCGCGAGTTTGCGGCGCTCCTGCCTTATGAGCGGATCCCCTTCGGTATCCTTGTGCTCACGTTTGCTCTCGGACTTGGTCATGCGCATCTCGCGCATAAATAACCAGCGTTGGAGAAAGACGTCTAAGGTGCCCATGACGATGAAGGCGGCAATCGCGATGAAGGCGGTGGTCTTGAGCATGGAGAGGGACAGCGCGTGCAGGCACATGAACCCGCATGTCGGCGCTTGGAACAATGCCTTCAGACCCGCATGGAAGACAACGGAAAATGCAACGGAAAGCGCCAGGATTTTGAACAGCGCCTTGCCGAACTCGACGATGCTTTTCAGCGACGTCAGGCGCTTCAAACCGGTCGCCGGATTGACGCGGCTGAAATCCGGTTCGATCGGTTTCGCCGAGAACACGAATCCCCTGGTGATGGCGACATTGGTGGCCAAGATCGCGACGATCGTTATTCCGAGGATTGGCAGCACTGTTGTCCATAGGGCGTAGACGGCGACGGTGCTCAGTCGGTACCAGACATCCGCGAACGGACGCTCGTAGATATGTGCCGCCTCATCCAGCAGGACGTCGATTTTCACCTGCAGACGCGGAGCGACATAGAAAAGGTAGAGGGTGCAAAAGAGTATGACGATGCCAGAGACCATGTCGGGGCTATGGAGCACTTGGCCATTCTTTCGGGCATCCCGGATCTTTTTTTCGGATGCCGGAAGGGCTTTTTCTTCGCTTGTCTCGCTCATGTGACATCGTCCTTGGCCGATGTCAGGAGGCCCACCTCCTGAGCGCGCCTCGCAGGATCCGAAATGGACCGCAATTTCGCAGCCTTCGCCAGGATCTGATTCTTCTGCCTGGCCGACATGTCGGGCACGTCGAAGGCGCGCGCCTTCTCGGTCTCTCCCGCCATCGCCAGCACGATCAGATAATTGACGAAGTGCCTTCTTTGCGCGAGCGGCGATCCGACCACGTTGCCCATATGCATCACGGCGCGTGGCAGGTCGTTTGAGAGTGCTTGGGCGAGTGCGAGATTGGTTGTGGTGTCCAGATTGGCGGGTTGCAGCGACAGGGCCTTGGAAAAGGCCTCTTCCGCCGCCGCGCCATTACCGCTGAAGACGAGGGCGGTACCCAGCCGATTATAGGCGACGACGGAGTTAAGAGCCTGCGCAGCCGGGACTAGGGTGCGCGCGGCCGACTCGGCTTCACCTTTGCGCAACTGTGCGGTACCGAGACCGAGCAGCGCCTCCGCGTCCTGGGGATTGACCTGCAGGGCAGCGCGGAAAGCCTCTTCTGCGCCATCCGCATCGCCAGCCTTCAGGCGTGCATTGCCGAGGCGGACACGCAGCGACACGTCACCCGGCGCGTTTTCAGCGGCGCGCTCGTAAAGCGCCAGCGCCGTCGCACTTTCCCCTTTGGCCTCGATGCTCTCCGCAATGCTGAGCAGCTTCTTCTGCCCGCTGGACGGTTCGTCCTTCTCGTTCTCGGCAGACGTCGTCGTGCATGAGGAAAGTGCCAGCAGTGCAAGGAGAGCGGCAATGCTCCTCCTATTGCCGGCCCCATGCCGGCCGAATTGCAGGATGGAACCTATGGTCATTCTTCACCTGTAGTGTTCGTCTCCGCGCGGCGCCTGCGACCCTCGTCGCTGTGTCCGTCAAGATAGTTCCTCGCGGCGCGCGCGACCGGAGCACCCATCGCCGGACCCATCTCGTGGCCCTGGATGAGATCTCCCTGGTTTTGTGCCATGAACTGCAGATTGAGATTGTTGGCGCAGCCGGGTGGCAGATAGAGCGGCTGATCGGCGGTGTCGGCGGTGATGCAGGCGTCGGGTACCAGAACCTGGCGCTCCGCCACTTCATAGCCTTTATGCACGACGCCTGCCTTTGCCGGTGTCCCGCGCATCGAAATATAGCTGTAGTTGGGAGAATACGGCTGCGGGTGTGAACCACTGCAGGCGCCCGCGCCGAGCGATAGGGCCACCACCAGCACCAGCCGGACCTTCGCCGCACCATCCCCTGCCGGACGATCATTCCACATAGAAGCCGTATCCTTTGTTGACGACGGGCTTGGTCTTGCTGCGCGGGGACGTAATGGCCCCGGATGGGCTGTCCAGCGGCGTTTTCATCTTTCGTTCGGAGGTGGGCGAGACCAGATACGGCGTAATCAGGATGACAAGTTCGGTCTCATTGCGCTGGAACCGCTTGGACTTGAACAGCTCTCCGAGGATCGGGACATCGCCGACGACCGGGGTTTTATTCAGCGTCTGCGATTCCTGCCGCTGGAATAGACCCGCAATTGCAAAGGTCTGGCCGGTTCCGACCTCGACCGTCGTGTCGGCCCGGCGAATTCTGAGAGACGGCACCACAAGCCCGCCGATTGAAACGACACTGTCCTGAGAAACGCTGCTGACCTCCGGGCGCACCTGCAGCGCGATTCGGTTGTTCGGGAGGAGCGTCGGCGTGAACTGGAGCGAGACGCCGAACTGCTTGTATTCTATACCGATCTGGTCGTCGCCGACCGGCACCGGTACCGGAATTTCACCGCCGGCTAGGAAGCTGGCTGTCTGACCAGTGACAGCGGTGATGTTCGGCTCCGCCAGAATCGTCAATATGCCGTTCGCCTGCAGCGCGTCCAGCAGCACGTTAACGTTCACATGATCGCCCCTGGCGCCGATCGCGATACCGGTGTCGTCCTCGTTGCTGGCGCCGCCGGTCCGGATGATGCCGAAGGAGAAGGACCCGCTGTTGACGAAGGCACTCCAATCGATGCCGAAGCGCGTCAGTTCGTTTCGGGCGACTTCCGCAAAGCGTACGCGAATATTGACCTGATTGGTTCCGGCAATCGTCGTGTTGTTGAGCGCCGGCTTGTCCGCAGTGGAGTAGCTCTGGAGGACATTTTCCATGTCCATCGCTTCGCCGACGTTGCGGGTCTGCCCGGTGCCGACATACTGACCGCCGAACAGACTTATGTCGACCTTAGTTGTTGGCTGCAGCGCCAGCGCCGATTGCTCCGCAGCGCGCGGATTGCCGCTGACGCGCACCTGCACTGTGCCGCGTGTGCTCTGGTCGGCGCTCAGGGCAATCAGATTCGTATCACCGATTTTTGTTGCATAGATATAGACTACGCCCGGCGAGACGACGCGCACGTCGGCGATTGCCGTATCCGCGAGAAAAACCGACTCAACCGGTTCGTCGAAACGCAGGATCTGACCTGCCCCAACAGTGAGCTCAAGCACCTGACCGTTAATGGCATCGACCTTTACCTGCGCATTGGCCCGCCCTACGAGAAGGCTGGACGAAAGCATCAACATCAGGATGAACGAGATTATTTTCCCTGCGGCAATCGCGCGAAAACATCGCAAGCTCAGCATTCCATTTCCTATTGTTCCCCTCACCGGCGACCCCGCGCCGGCAAAACTCAACTAAGTCTCGTGAGCGTCCCCACCGAAGTCATTGGCGCGTGCCTGGGAGCTCCGCCACCCCGGTCACCGGTAGCGCGATATAGCCAAGGCACTGGACGCTGAATTCCGCGGAGATTTCCTGGTAGCAAAGAACCGTCACGTTCAAATCGTGGCGCGCCAGAAGATTTCGGACGTGGCGCCGGATATCGATCGATGTAAGGATCGCGGTGCGGAGCTGAGAATCAGATTTCTCCTGTCGCATTTTCAGTTCTTCCAGGAGCGGGGCCGCCAACCGCTCCGGAATGCCACCGGTCGGCCCGTTATTCTTCTCGACCGCAGTTCTTATCTCGTCCTCGAGAGGCCGCGTCAAAAGATAGGCGCAAATGATCCTGTTGCTGTCGGCGAGACGGAAGCAGATTTGTCGGCTGAGGCTCACCCGCACGCTGTCGGTCAGCGCCTGTACGCCCTGTATCTGCGCGCCGCGCTCGGCAACGGCCTGGAGAATGATACGCATGTTGGTGATCGGAACGTCTTCCTCGAGTAATCTGCGCAGCACGTCAGCAAGCTTCTGCGCTGAAACAGCCTCCAGAACCTCTCGGATCAGATCGCCATAGGCCTCCTTTAATCGGCTGAGCATGGCACGCACCTCCTGTGCGTCGATGAACTCCGGCGCATAGCGGCGCAGCACGCGTTCCAGAAGCGTGATGATGACGTCGTCCGCCTCGCAGTAGCCGATCCCCGCAGCGTCCAAAGCTGCCGCACGGGTTTTCTCGACCCAGACGAGCCTCAGTCCCAGGAGGTCCGGTTGGGTAACATAGGGCGTCGACATGATGTCGAGGTCGGCCGTTTCGTCCCAAACCATGACATGATCGAGCGGCAGCCCGGTCTCGAGGACTGGAACTCCTTCGAAAGCGACACGAAGCCCGGTCCGTTCCTGCCGAGGATCCATAAGGAGGCCGATCGCCGGAACACGAATGCCGAGATCCTCCAGGATCGCTGCAGCGGACGCTTCGGTTCGTTCGGCGAACAAGCCGGGCGGCATCGCCTGGGCAAGTTCCTCCCCCAGCGAAACGGTGATCCTGTGTGCGACTCCACCGAGCCCGCCGGAATTGGTGGGTAAGGTCCCTGCAATATGGTCGACGACGGTCCCGCCGGAGGACATCGGCCGGGGCGCCTCACGCGGCATCGATGCTGACCCCAATGCATCCTCGTCAGCGCTTCGGCGATGTGCGGCATAGGCGAGGAGGCCGGCCGCGGCGGCGAGAAACCAAAAGACGAGCAACGGGAAACCCGGAACAAGGCCAAATCCGAAGAGGATGGCCGCCGCGAGCGCCAGTGCGCGATCGCTCGCGCCGAGTTGGCCGAGGATTTCCGAGCTCAAGTCCTGTGGGGTGCGGCCGGACGGTACGCGCGTGACCACCGCGCCGGCGGCCACCGCCATCATCAACGCCGGGATCTGTGCTATCAGGCCATCGCCGACGGTCAGCAGTGAATAGGTATGTGCCGCTTCGCCGACCGTCAGGCCTCGTTGCAAAGATCCGATGGTGAGGCCTCCGATGAGATTGATCGCGATGATGATGAGGCCTGCGACCGCATCTCCCTTGACGAATTTCATGGCGCCGTCCATGGCGCCGTAGGATTGGCTCTCCCGCTCGAGCTCTTCGCGCTTCCGGCGGGCTTCCTGCTGGTCGATCTCGCCGCTGCGCGCTTCATTGTCGATGCTCATCTGCTTGCCCGGCATGGCGTCGAGGGCAAAGCGCGCTCCGACCTCGGCGACGCGCTCGGCGCCCTTGGTGATCACCACGAACTGGGCGACGGTGATGATCAGGAAGACGATGAGCCCGACGAGCACGTCGCCGCCGACAACGAAGTCTCCAAAGGCCGAGACGATCTGCCCTGCATCGGCCTCGGTCAGGATGAGACGCGTCGTGGTGATCGAAAGAGAGAGGCGAAAGAGCGTCCCGAGGAGAATGATCGATGGCAGAGACGAGAACTGCACGGGGCGAGACACATAGAACGCGCCGATGAGGATCAGCAGGCTGTAGAAGAAGTTGAATCCGATCAACGCATCTACCAAATAGGTCGGCATCGGGATGATCATCATCGTGATCGCGAGCATAACCAGTGCCGCAACAACGATGTCCGACCGTCGAGCGGCGGCTCTGGCGAATTGGTTGACGGTGGCGATCGCGCTCATGTCGCCACCCTGGCCTGAAGATAGTCTTTGAACGCAGCGCGCGCCTCGTCTTCCCGCCCACGCAGCCAATGTGCCTTGCTTCTCAAGCGTGAAAGATCCGGATCGGGCTTGCCGGAAATTGCATCGATGCGATCGATAGCAGCGATTGCGCGCGTCGCCGCATCCGTAGCGATGAAAGCTTCGGCCAGGGAATGCAGTATCGAGGCATCTTCCGGAGCCATTCTTGCGGCAAGCAACAGGAAGACAAGGCCGCGCTCATGGTGTCCGCCGCGACAATAGAGCGAACCCAGCGCATGGAGAAATTCGACACTGTCGGCGCGTTGCTGCGTCAACTGCTTTGCGCCTGCATGAGACGGCGCTGAAGATCGCGCCTGCTTTCGATCTCTTCGTTCAGCATCGAGGCCGTGAGCTTCGCGATATCCTCATCGAGGTTCAGACCCGGCAAGACTTCCTCGACGACATAGTTCAGTATCTCCTGAGAGCGTAATAGATCGAAAAGGCCAGCACTCGAGAGCCTTGCCCGTCCCCCTGCCGCGCTCGCACGGGAGCCACTTGCCTGCGCCGTTTTCTGCCCCGCCTGCCGGACTGATTGCAGGAGCCTGGCGTCGAACGCCTGCGACTGCGCTTCGACAGCCGCATCAGGCCGCACTGAAACCGCGCCCGGCTGAGAGCGGTTGCGATTGTCGTGTCGGCGGACCTCCAAGCTCATTGCGTCGTCCTCATCCTCATGCTGTCAGAAGCGAAGCGTGAATTCTTCCCCCTGCCGCCCTGCCGTCAGGCTGCCGTCGCGGATATCCTTGATGTACCAGCCATCCTCGAGTGCTGCGCCCTTGTAGAGGCGTGTACCATCGGCACTGATCGCATAGGGTGTTTCGCCGAACCAAACCGCTTGCAGATTGAATTTCGGGGAGGTTTTCGGAACGGCCTCACCGACCTCGCTCGTGAGAACGTAGCGGTCGCCATAGGTTCGATCGAACCAGCTCTGGACGCCGTTCCACGACTCGCGGCTTTCGTCGTCGACCGCGCCGGAAACGGAGAACCGGACCCCGTCCGTCTGCACCCGAAGATCACGCAGGCCAGCCTCCAGGAGCTTCACCGAAAGGGCTGACGACACATCTTCCGGGGAGAGCGGGTGGGGAGGTACGCCGCCCGTCGTCACAGTTTCTGGGCTGAAGCTCGTGATGGAAGGGGATTTGTCGACGTCAGCCACTCCGGCCTGGACGGCGGCGATGGTTAGGAGCGAGAAAGCCGCCGCGGTACCACCCGCAATCCACTTTAAGCGCATGGGCCGCTGCGTCCTACTGCCCGATTGAGTCCGCCCCGGTTCCGAAAGGCTCAGGCGCGCGCTGCCAAGGGAAACCATCACAGGCGTTTTGACCTGGAGACCATGGCCGACGGGAACAGTCGTTTCATTGACGACGACATCGGCTCCGATTGCCCCGATCATTACCTCGGACCCGGCAAACTGCAGTCTCATATGGCGATCACTGACGTCGTGGTCGCTCAACATGAGATCACAATCCGCGGCTGAGCCGATCAAATAAGAGCCCTGTGCCAAGGGCAAGGAAACTCCGCTGTGGACACCTTTGAGAATATCCAGCGTCAAATCCGTAGCAGCATTCTTCAAGACCAAACTGGATGCCATCGAACACTCACCTCGCCAATCTAGACAACGACCTCGCCCTCGGGGGGGTGGTCCCGACAATTTCAAGTCTAATGCAACGGAGATGAAAGGGGCGGCGGCGAGCCGCCCCTTAGCTTAGCGCTTAGCCGTTCGGACGCTGCTTCGCTGCGTCGAGGGCCACCTTCTTTTCGGTCGTGATCTTGGTGATCTCAGCAGACTTTTCGATAGCCTTGTCAAAGGCTTCCGTCATTGTCTTGATTGAATTATCCGAAGTCTGCGTACCGCCTACACCGGAAACTGCCATTGTCTTCTCCTTGATAAATCGGCCGGCTCCGCAGCAATGCCCGGAAGCCGGCTGAGAGGTCTTATCGAGTCGACTACCCCTGCATCGGGGCCAGCAATGGTTAAAGTTGAAGCCGGAAAATGACAATTTGCAAGGGCATCACATAATGTTTCAGTGTGTAATTCGTCGTGAATTCTGTGATTAGGTGCTCACAGTAAATGTCATGCGATTGTCATGGAATCAAAATACCAGTATAAATTCACGGTTTTTTACTCTCTTCTTGTTTAGCGCTCGTAGACGCTTGTTTTTATCCCAACTGCGAGTTGCGCGACTGAACATACTGTTATAGCTTTCGCCGACTTGAGGCGGACAGTCGGAACGTTTGACATGAAGAACGTCATGCTTGCGAGGAGCGTCTGTATGTTTGCTGTATCTATATTAGCGATCTCGACCCCGACGTTTGCGGGCGCCCCGCCGTGGTACAACAGTGGCTACAGCTATGTCCTGATCAACCAGGACGTTCGCGACGCACTCAAGGAGTTCGGTCGCAATCTTTCCATTCCAGTCGTTGTGTCCGAGAGGATCCGCGGTCAGGTTCGCGGTGAGATTCGTGCGGAAACGGCCAAGGACTTTCTCGACAAGCTGACGCAGGCGAACGGACTGACCTGGTATTTCGATGGGTCGATATTGCACATCAATGCCAGTGACGAGTTCTCCACACAGATCATCGATATTGGCAGGGCAGATGGCCGTTCGGTCATACACGAGATCGAGCGGCTGGACCTCATGGACGACCGGTTCTCGATTCGGGCGACAGCCAATGCGCCAGCGCTTCGCGTCTCCGGGCCACCTGCATTCATTGCGATGGTGAAGCAGGTCGTTTCATCGGTACAGCCGCCTCCGAGAGCCCAGGTGGACGACCCACGCGTTCGTATATTTCGCGGCGGTCAGCACAAGGAGGTAGAGGCCGACCTCGTCGAGGACGGCCGTCAAGCGACCAATTCCCAGACCAGCGACACTCAGCAGGAGGGCAAAAGATGACCGGATCGATATCCGCGACAGCTCAGGCACCCGTTCAGACACAGAATGCGAACCCCTCACAGGCGCAATTTGAAGAGGCGCTGCAGCAAGCGGCCGCGGCAGGCGGCAGTCAACTGATCGGACAGGAGATGATGAAGATCGCTCAGGAAATCCTAAACGAAGCCTTGTCTGACGAGGAATAGTCGCTCTAGCAACAGGAGACGCAGCCATGGCGGTTGTCCCACCAGTTGAGAATACGACGCTCGCAACAGCGCCTGCCGTTCAGGACTCCAGCTCCGTCACTTCCCAGGACCTGTTCGAGCATGCGGCGATGAACGTCATGACCTTGCCCCATGGGGCGAGCCCGGTGGATCTCGGCCGAACGATCGCCGACAACCTGAAGGGTTTCGTGGAGCGTGCCGGGAAATTCGCCAGCGGTACGGAGCTTTTTGCAAATCCGGGTCAACAGGCGGCGTCACAGTCGTTCGCGCCCAACTTGACAGCCGCCGAGGCAAATCTCGCGCGCACATCGGACAGCGAGGCGGGGCGGCTGGTGGAAGCACTGGGCAAAATATTCGATCACGCAATCGAAACGCAGATGGTTGTTCGCGGCCCGACGCAATTCACCAGCGCGACGATGACACTCGTCAAAGGTCAATGAATATTTTCTGGCGGCCCATAACGATCACGCGCGTGCTGACTCTCGCGCTCATGGTTCTGACGCTGCAGGCCTGCAGCGTCGATCTTTACACCAATCTGGACGAGCGGGAGGCGAACGAGATGGTCGCCACGCTTCTATCGAAAGGCATAGCCGCCAACCGCGTCCTCCAGAAAGACGGTAAGCTGACGGTCACTGTAGACGAGGATCAATTCGCTCAGGCTGTCGCCTTGCTCAACACGGCAGGCTTGCCGAAGGAGAGATTCGCAACGCTCGGCACCGTCTTCAAGCAGGAGGGGCTTGTAGCCTCGCCCGTGCAGGAGCGGGCGCAGATGATCTATGCGCTGAGCGAGGAGCTCTCCCGGACCGTCTCGGAGATCGATGGCGTGCTAGCGGCGCGCGTTCACGTTGTACTGCCAGACAATGATCCATTGCAGCGCAACGCGATTCCCGCCTCAGCCTCTGTTTTCATCCGCCACGAAGCCGATCTTGACGTGAACCCGCTTATCCCGCGGATCAAGACTCTCGTTGCCAACAGCATATCGGGACTGAGCTACGAGAAGGTCTCGGTGGTGCCAGTAGCGAGCCAGCGGACGAGCGAGCCCGCCACCGGCGCGGAACTCACCTCCTTCCTTGGCATGTGGATGCTGCCCGCGAGCGTCGCCAAGGCCAAACTCATCTTTGGCTGCCTGGCAGGTGCTCTGCTCGCCGCGATGGTAAGCCTCGGTTATCTGGCGTGGCAAAAGCAAAGCAGGCGGCGGAAAGTCTATCCTCTGCAGCCATATGGTCCGGCAAAGTGACGGAGCGCTCAGCGGTAAACGGCGCAACGGGCGCCGAAGCGAAGAACATATGGGAGGCCTTGCGTGGCGCCCCGGCTCGCCTCATCCATCCGCGCCATATCGTTACCGCCTTTGGTGAGGCGATCACTTTCGAGGCAGCGGTCAGGCTGCAGCAGTCTGATCGGGTGCAATGGACGCTTTGCCGGCTGCTAATGGAGAAATTCGACCTTCCGGATGTCGGCTCCTGTCCCTCCCCGGAAGAAGACGACCTCAAGCTCCTGGCACTGGCACCGTCAGCTGTGGGACAGCACAGTTATCTCGCTGGAGCGGTTTTCTGGGGCCATGTACTTGCCGGCGAAATTCGCAGTCGCGAAGTTGCCTTGATGAAGGAGCGCATTGGGGAGCGCGCATTCCGTATCGGCGTAGACAATCGCGACCTCGCCGCCGGATTGGAGACTCCTGGGGACCTTGATGCCTTGGTGCAGGCGATTGAATTAGACGGCCGCAGATGCTGGGCCGGCTGGAAAACGTCGCTCCCCGACGCCTTGGCGGCGTGGTTGCGCTTGACGGACGAGGTGGACGACCACGGCATACTCCACGCCGAAGCGGCGGATCGGGCCAGAGGCGCGGCGATTATCCGGCGTCTCCAGAGCCAAGAAAACACCGATACGCACCTCGCCGACAGGGAGGCTCAATGAAAGAACTTCCCAGCAGGCCCACGGCAAAGATCCTCCGCAAGGCAGAAGGCGATCATTGGCTCGAAGGGTTCGCATTTCTAGAGGCGGCAAAATCCGAAGCGGATCAGCAGCTCGCGCAGGTGCGCCAGGTCGTGGAAGCGAGCAGAAAGCAGGGCTACGAAGAGGGCAGATCTGAGGGAGAGCGCCAGGCCGCCGCCCTCCTGATTAAAACGACTGCCGACGTCAACACCTACGTCGCCGGGCTTGACCGGCAGATCGCCGAACTCAGCCTCGCGATCGTTGAGAAACTGCTTGGCCATTTCGATCAGGCGGAGCTGGTCGCCAGGCTTGCACAGCAGGCGCTGCAATCCTTCCAGCATGAGCGCGAGGTGACGATCACCGTCTCCCCCGTCCTTGTCGAGCGGGTCACTGAAATCATCGAGCGGCACAACAAGAATGCCGCCCTCCAGATCTCGGTTCTCCCGGACCCCCGGATCGATGGCAGCAAGTGCGTTCTCGCCAATGCCGTGGCTGTCGTCGATGCAGGACTCGACGCGCAACTTTCCGTCATTCGCGATGCCTTGCTCGGTGCTCAAGCAGATGCTTCGGGCTCTGTCGCATGATCGAGCAGGCGCTCTCGGATCCTGGCGAGCTCATTCAGCGCCTGCGCCGGCGGGCGCTGACGTCCGAGACGCGACCGGTGCACGGACGCGTCCGCAGGATCACGGGAATCATCGTCCATGCAACCGCCCCGATGGTCCGCATCGGTGAGCTTTGCTATCTCCGAGATCCGGTCTCCGGCACAACCGTGCCAGCAGAGGTCGTCGGCTTCGAAGACGAGGAGGCAGTGCTGACGCCGATCGGTGATCTTGAGGGCATGTCTACGCGAGCGGAAGTCATCGCCACCGGCAAGACGTTGCAGATTCCTGTTGGCGAGGGCCTCCTCGGCCGGGTCCTCAACCCTTTGGGAGAAGTCCTCGACCTGGCCGAGGATCGTACCGTACCGCTTGTTGCAGGGACCTATTACCCGACACATCGACCGCCGCCCAACGCGCTGCAGCGCGATCTCATTACCGAGCCTCTGCAACTCGGCATCCGGGCCATCGACGGACTGCTCACCGTAGCTCGCGGCCAGCGCGTTGGTATCTTCGGAGAGCCGGGCGTTGGAAAGTCCTCGCTCCTGTCTGCCATTGTTCGCGGCACGAAAGCGGACGTCGTCGTAATCGGGCTTGTCGGCGAACGCGGCCGCGAAGTGCGAGAGTTCATCGAGGAGCAGCTCGGCGAGGAGGGCCGCAAGCGTTCGGTCGTGGTGGTTGCAACTTCCGATCGCCCGGCGATCGAGCGTGTGAAGGCAGCCTACGGCGCGACCGCGATAGCCGAATATTTTCGCGACCAAGGTCAAGACGTCCTGCTTCTGATGGACAGTGTCACCCGATTTGCCCGAGCGCAGCGGGAGATCGGACTCGCGGCAGGCGAGCCGCCAACCCGCCGAGGCTATCCGCCCTCTCTTTTTGCGGCCTTACCGCGACTGTTGGAAAGGGCAGGGCCCGGACGAGGCGGCACCATTACGGCTCTCTACACGGTCCTGACCGAGGGCGACGGGACGCTGGACCCTGTCGCCGAGGAAACGAAAGCCATTCTCGATGGCCATATCATGCTGAGTTCCAGTTTGGCCGAGCGCAACTTCTTTCCCGCGATCGACGTGCTGAAGAGCCGTAGCCGTTTGATGGAAAGCGTCGCAGGCAAGGCGCACCGGGAGCATGCCGCTCACATTCGTGCGCTGCTTGCCCGCTACGAGGAGACCGAGCTGTTGCTGCGGGTGGGGGAGTACGAGCGCGGTCTCGATGCGCTGTCGGATGAAGCGATCGTAAAGCGCGAGGCAATTGAAGCCTTTCTAAGGCAGGACAACAACGAGTTCTCGTCTTTGGCGACGACCGAGGAGCAGCTGAAGAGGATCGCATCGTGACCCGGAAAGTCGATTTGCGCCGACTCGTCGAACTGCGCGCATTGAGAATGCGGCGTGCGGAAGTCGCGGCGGAGCGCCAGCATGGGCGCCACCGGCAGGCTGCCCGGGCCGTCGAGGCAGCGAAACACGAAAGCCTTGCGCATGAGGCGGAGCGCGCACGGCAGGAGGAGGCTCTGTATTCCCAGCTCGCCGACGGCCCGCTCGATCAGCGCGATCTCGAGAATTTCCGCGGTGCCCTGAGCGCCTTGGATTACCGCGCCCGACAGTTGGAAGGGAAAGTTCACGCGGCTCGAGAGAGTGAATTGCGCGAGGCAAGACGGAAGCAAGAGCTTGCCGCTGAGTATCGGGGCAAACAGAAGCTGCATGAGCGCATTTCGTTGGTAGCGGAGGAAAAGCGCCGCCTGGACGCCAAGCGAGCAGACGTCTTTAGCGAGCTCGAAGAAGAAGATGCAGTTCGCCCAAACAGCCGCAAGCGCTCCAGGTGACCGGATGAGGATGACTGCAGAGAGCCACGCCCGGGCCGCGGAGGTTCGCTCCCTTGCGCAGGATCCGTCCTGGGTGCAGGAGGTTGCCGCCGCGCATGTCGATGCGTTCAACATGTTGACAAGGATCCGTGTAGCCTTTTTGCTCCCGGTATCGGCCGTGAATGTTTCCGTCCAGCCAGCGGAGGACAGGCGACCTTTGACGGAGCCGGTAGAGGTCGCCTTCTTTATCGGCGCGTCCGCCGGCCGTCTGATGATTCCCGCGGTTGCCCTCGACGAGCTCGCACCAGCGCTCGGGGTTCGTGCGAAAATCGCGACGCTGACGCCTCGGCAGCGCAATATTCTCCTTGAGGAGACCCTCTCCCATCACATGGAAATGTTGGAGAATCTTGTCGGTGAACCGGTGAGGCTCGGTTCGCTTGAAAGGCCGACGGACAATCCGATCAGGCTTTCATGGATGATCGAGTTCGGCGGCTTACCTCATTACGCCGAGCTGCAGCTCAGCACCGGGGCGGCGCTCAAGATCGGTAGGGCGTTTGATCGCCCCACAAACCCTCTAAACAGGTTTACAGAGGAACTGGTTCAACCCATCCGGCTCTGCGCCGGGACGCAGCAGGTAAGCGTCGGCGTTTTGGAAAGTCTGCAGGTCGGCGACGTCGTCATGTGTGAGCAGCCTCACACGGAACCCTTTGCCCTCGTTGCAAATCACATGATCGCCTCGCTGGCCCGGAGCGATGCAGGCTACATACTGACGTCCGGCTGGCGAAATCTAAAAACAAGCTGGGGACATTCCTTCATGGCAAAACAGGACGCGTCGTTTGAAGAGCTCGAACCGCTCACGGACCTGCCGGTACAACTGGTGTTCGAGATCGGACGGGCCGAGTTTCCGCTCAAGGAAATCGCCAGGATGGGGGAGGGGACGGTGCTTCATGCAAGTCCGAGCCTTTCCAGCCCAGTCAATATTATGGCGAACGGCCGGTTGGTCGGGAAGGGTGAACTGATCAGGGTCGGCGAAGGTCTCGGTGTGCGCATCGTGCGGCTCTCGAACGATGGGTGAGACGACAAATCTCGTACCGATCATCATCATTGTATCGACGATCGCTCTCATTCCGCTCGCAGTTGTGACGATGACGGGTTTCCTGAAAATCTCGATCGTCCTCTTCCTGATCCGCAACGCGCTTGGCATCCAGCAGTCGCCTCCCAATCTCGTGCTCTATGGCGTCGCGTTGATCCTTACGGTCTATGTGACGACGCCGCTGGTCGGCGAGATGTACCGCACGCTCTCCAGCGAGCCGGTCGATGTGCAATCCATGGACAGCATGATGCGGGCAGCGGACTCGCTGCGCGTGCCGCTACAGGCGCATCTCAAACGCTATACCGACGAAAACGAGCGCCAGTTTTTCATGCAGGCGACCGAGCGAATCTGGTCGGAGGAGGCCCGGGCCCAGGTGAAGACCGACAGCCTCTTGATCCTCGTGCCGGCGTTCGTCAGTTCGGAGCTGACACGCGCCTTTGAAATCGGCTTCCTGCTCTATCTGCCGTTCTTGGTCATCGATCTCATCGTCTCGACCGTGCTGATGGCGATGGGCATGATGATGGTGTCTCCGACACTGATTTCAATTCCGCTGAAGATATTCCTCTTCGTCGCCGTCAACGGCTGGTCGCGGCTGATGCACGGCTTGATACTGAGCTACGGATAGAGCCAATGGATCAAACCGCCTTCCTCGCTCAAATGCAGAAAGCGCTCTTGATGGTGCTGCTCGCCTCCGCGCCCGCACTTGCGATCGCCATTGTCATCGGGGTCACTGTGGGCCTGTTGCAGGCCTTGACGCAGATTCAGGACCAGACGCTGCCCCAGGCCGTCAAACTCATCACCGTCATGTTGGCCTTGATCGTACTCGGACCGGCGCTCGCGGTTCAGGTGGCAAACTTCGCGAGCAACACGCTCGATATCTTTCCCGCCCTGACGCGATAGGTGGCGCGTGGATTCTCTCGTCGCCATATCAACGATGTTCGATGCCATCTATCCGGTGCTCGCAGGGGCAGCCATTGCCATGGCCCGAGCACTGGGAATGATTGTGATCACGCCAGCTTTTGTGCGGCTCGGCCTGACGGGACTTATCCGCTCGGGCGTGGCGATCGCAATAGCTCTGCCGCTGGTGCCGAGCTTCACGACGACGCTGATCACCACGCCAGGCCTCACGACCGTCATGGTAACCGGCCTTTTGATGAAGGAGATCATAATCGGGATCGTCCTCGGAGTCGTCCTCGGCATTCCGTTCTGGGCTGCCGAGGTCGCTGGCGATCTCGTCGATTTGCAGCGAGGCTCGACATCCGCGCAGCTCGTGGACCCACTGCAGGCGGCGGAGACCAGCATTGCCGGTACGTTTTTCGTGCTGGCGCTGGTCGCCGTCTTCTTCAAGTCGGGGGGCTTTTCCCTGCTCGCCGATACCTTCTATAGAAGCTACGAAATTTGGCCTGTGACCAGTTTTCGGCCGACGCTCGGTTCCGAATCCGCAATGGCTGTTCTCGCCATTCTTGATCGCATCATGCAAATCGGCGTTCTGCTGATCGCACCAATCGTGCTGGCGCTGCTGATCGCCGATCTGATGCTTGCCTACCTGTCGCGAATGTCGCCGCAACTGCACGTATTCGATTTGTCGCTCGCGGTCAAAAACCTGATCTTCGCGATCCTGATCGTCCTCTACCTGACCTACCTCCTGCGATATATGGAGGAGGAGCTCGCGATCCTTAAGGCCGCTCCGCAGCTGCTGCGCGGCCTTGCCGGGGCGCCGAATTAGACCTGTCGAATGAGCGACGGCCTCGAAAAAACACGACTCCTGTCATCAATCCATTAATCAAGCGCAGCATAGTGCCTGCGCACCGCGCTTACGCGCAACCGACATCTTCGCGTCTTGAGGAGCTTACCCGTCCGCCGGCTCTCCCGGAAACGACATCTTCGACGCGCCTCACCTCAAGGAGGACTCATGTCCTATCGGATCGATATCGATGGCCGGAACCGTTACAACGCGGCAGGCGGCCGGGCGACTGCGATGTCGGAGGAACAGCGACGCTTCTTCATAGAGCAGATCAATGCCGCGGTACGCGAGCGGGCCGAGGCAGGTGGCCCGAACGCGATCGATCCGCTCAAGGAAAGAGCCATCGTCGTCGAGAAGGGGGATAGTCTTTGGGAGATTGCCAAGGAAAACCATGTGAGCCTTGGCGACCTTCTCGCAACCAACCGGATCAAGCTCACGGGACAGGCGGCGAGCATCGACCCGAATGAAGTGATGATCGTGCCGCTGAGCTCACCGGAGATCGTCGCGCGAGGCCCCGTGAATGGCCAAGGCGTTCCGGAAGGCGAAGTAGCCTTCATTAGCGATCTCTACGAGCGGGGAAACAAACTCGCCTATGCTGACGATCCGAAGATAGACTACAGCGCCGAAGGCAAGAGCATGCAGCGCGATATCGGCAGCTATCTAGACAGCTTGCCCGCATCAGAACGGCAATCGGCCGCTTTGCGGCTGGCGGGCAGCGACTGGGCAGATGCTGGACCCGCCGGCACTGCCGTCAAGGCCGCGATCGAGAAGCGCGGCCTGAAGACGGATGAGGAATCCGTCTTGGCTGACGAAATTTACGAACGCGGCAATCAGGTCCAATACTCCGACGACCCGCAGATCGACTACCAAGCGCAAACCGGCGAGATCGCCAAGGATGTGAAACGCTTTGTAGAACGGCTGCCGGAGGCACAACGGGTAGAGACGCTGCAACGCCTGTACGATCGTGACTGGCTCGATGCCGCCCCCGCTCAGAGCGCAATCGAGAATACCGCGAAAGCGCTGAACATCACCTTGCGTCACTCGACGCATGCCGGTGTCGAGGCCGAAGGCAAGGCGCGCAGAATTGTCGATGGCGCGAATGACGCCAGTGCGCCAAGTGAAGCATTCGGTGAGGTGTCTTCCGCCTATGGCTCGGCAACGCCGGATGTCCAGCGCGTTCTGCTTCGATCCGAGGATACGAGATTGCTGATCGACAAGGCCGCAAGCTGGGCATCGAAGCCGTTGGCCGACTACCAGCCGGACCAAAGCCTCAGCGACCAGGGTGATGCTGCGACCACGATGATGAATCTCGAGCGCCTGACCGCAGGCACCGCCCCGGAACTGGCGGTCGAGCTCGTATCTGCCGCCATGCCGACAATCGAGGCGGCGAATGCCAGAAAGCAGGAGAAGATAGGTGGCGATCTGATTGGCATGAACGGCCAGGCAAACTTGATGGCGATCATCGACCGCATTGCCGGCAATCCGGGCGCCGATCAGCTCGTCAAGCGCTTCGCCGCCCTCGGCGGATATCATCCGAACGTCATGCCCATAGCCATCGCCAACGGTTCGCGTCTCGACTATCCGATTGCCGTCGCCGCTGAGAGCCCCGGCGGCGCTCCCAATTTCGTCGTCCAGAACATTGCTCCCAATGTGCAGCAATTCGCTTCCGGGAAGGTCAACCAGGACGTGATCGCCTATTCGGCGCATATACAAGAACTGCAGTGGCTGGTCTCGAACCACGGCAAGACCATGACCGCCGAGCAACTCACCAGGGCGATCGAAGACTACAAGACGGAAAAGGGCGCTCAATGGGCAGCCACCGAGCAGCGCCTTGAGGGCAACATCGCAGCGAGTGGCGAAAAGCTGCTGCTGCAACTGACAGCGCTCGGCAACCTGCCACCGGAACTCGCCTCGCAGCAGCAGGCCGTCAATGACGAAATCGGCAAGATCCTTTCAGACGAAAAGACCGCGATGGCCGTCGAGATCGCGATGAAAAAAAATCCGGCGCTGCTCGACAGTCCGGCCGTGCTCAATCTTATGGGCTACCAGGCTCGCTTGGCCGATCGCGGCCGCAAGCTCGCGGAAGAGGCAACGACCCAGATCATCCGACACAAGGTCCTGCCGTCCTTCACGGACTTGCAATCGGGCGATCCTACTGCGATCGGTAAGGCGAGGGCGAGCTTGGAAGCGCTCAAAGATAGCAAGCTTGAACACATGCTCGGCATTCCTAAGGCCGACATGGACCGGGCGATCGACGTCGTGGGCAAATCCCTGCCGAAGCCGGGCGAGACGGTCGAGCAATACCGAGCGAAAATGGCCAGGCTTAACGAAGACCTCAATGATCTCAAGAGCTCAAGCGGGGTCCGGTCCTTCGCGAACACGACCGGCCCCGGTCAGATGCTGCGTATGGTCGGCCTGGCGGCCACGGGAGCGAGCCTCGCCAATTCGGCGACAGCAGCGCAGAATAACCCCACGCTCCGCAACAGTCTGAAAGTGGTCATCGACGCCGCTGGACTAGGCCAGCGCGCGGTCGAGATCCTGGGCGGGATGGATCAACTCGACGCGGAGTCCGCTGCCGTCAAGCACTTCGGAAGCAGCAGCAGGCCGGCAGTCAAGTTCCTCGGCGCAATTAGCGGCGGCTTCGATGCGTGGATGGCGGTCGACTATTTCAAAGCGGGCGACCCTTTAATGGGCGGCCTCTCGGCGGCCGCGGCCGGCGGAACGATCATGGCCGCGCTCGGGACCGGCACGATGTTCGGCCCGGCGGGTCTTGTCATCGTCGGCGGCGCGGTAATCGGCCAGATGATCGTCGCCGACACGCGAGATTCGAACAAATATATGAACGATACCTCTATGCGCTTCCTCACGCGTTCCGGCGTTGACGAGGGGACCGCTCGCGTCCTCGTGGATCAGAGCGGCGACGGCTACAGCCCGGTCCCAATTCTCACCAGATATGCGGAAATGAAGGGCTACCAGTTGGACCAGCCATCTGACCGCCAGCGCTTCGTGGACTGGTTGAAAGCCATTCCAGAAGACAAGCTCGAGGCGTTGCGGGACAATCTTCACCACACGCTCGATGCGTTTGGGGGCAATGCAATGAAACTGGCTGCGACCGCAGTCTCGGACGAGGCCTATACCGACCCGGAACGCCTGAACGCAGGATATGTGAGTGGAGAAGTCTATCTCCCGAGCACCGCGCAGAAGATCAAAGATGGCAATGCTGCTCCCTCGTCGGCGGCGCAAATCGACATTGTCCTAGTGGAACTCGGAATTACCGTTCCGACGGCGTAATGCTGGCTAGGCACGCTCCGCGCCGATGAGAGATAATCGGCACGGGCGTAGACGGCTGGACCCCATGCGACGGTTCAGCGTGCTGCTGTGGGGCTGGCAACAGGTGCGGGTCTTCGGGCAGCAGCGGGGCTGACGCAAAGCCAATCGGCCAATCAACCGGTGGGCAGCGTGTAGTCGTATTCACGGGCCCATCGTTGGAAATCTTCGACCGAAGCGATCTGATGGCGTTGAATGCGGGTATCGCGCGCTGCCGGGTACTGGCTGCCAGGGGGAATATAAACGCCGCGCCCCTGGGGCATCCATGGTGTTTGCCCTTCGGCTTTTTCATCCGGATCGTTCTTCAGGGGAAACTCTCCATCATCGTCCGGCTTTACCTGCAGGGCGTAATCGATCATTTTGTCGCGGTCATCTACATCGAGCTCATAGAGATAGTCGATCATCTGGCTCGGAGAGACGCCCTGCGCTTTCGCGAGCGTAGGGTTTAGCGCCAGATAAGGAACGCCATTTTCATCGCAATTGGCGAGGCTTTCGGGCTTTTCGACACCTGGCGCGGCACCCTTGAGATAGGCGCCCAGCGGGCCTTCGAGGCGATTTGCATCCTGTACGTGACGATACTGGCTGATGCCGGTGACCAGCCCGGCCGTCAGTAGGAAGCCGATGGTCACGACTGGTCCGGCTGCAACGGCACCAGGCATTGCCGCATAGATGCTGGCCGCCGTGCCGGGAAGCCAAGCGGCCGCCATCGGCAGGTCGCCCTTGCTCAGTTCATGGCCGACCTGCAGCACCGAGAGAGCAACGCCCGCGCCATTGTAGATGCGGGGCAACCATTCCCAGCCGCGCAATCCCGCAATCTGCGAGAAACCGGCCCGTCCGGTTATCAGCCCGCGGGTGCCATCGACGGCAAGGGCCAGATCCTTTGCCGCGCCGCCGGCGAAATACCATCCCCAGGCCTGATCCATAGGCACATCGGACCGGGTGAGAGTTGCCGTTCCCCACAGGTTGAGCAAGGCAGAGCCGGTGTTGACGAAGGGTATGGAGGGAGTATGGGCATTGAGCCCGGTGCGGGCCTCGATCGTCTGTATTGGATAGGTCTTGAGCCAGAGGTTCCGGGCGACGCCTGTCAGCCCGGATAGGCGCCCAGCCGTGCCACTCTGCGCGCTCAGCCGGTTTTGCAGGGCATCGAGACGCCGGTCCATCGCGTCGAAACGCGTATCGGCCGAGGGTTGAATGGGAGAAATGCCCGGGATCAGTCCGCCGCCACCCTGGGTCTGGAATTTGAAAACCTCCAGCAGGACGTCGCGTCCGGCACGCGAGAGGAAGCCGGCGTTCGGAGCGGGACGGACATCAGGCTGGGTTTGATCCGCAGTGCTGAAACGGTCGAGCAGCGCAAGGGTAAGAGCCGGGTTGTCGTGGAGAACGGCCTTGGGATCCTCCAGTGACTGGAGCTGCGTCGCAATTTCCGCATAGGGATCATCCGTCGGCAATTTGCCGAGTTCCTCAACCAAGCGGTTGAGATCTTCCGCGGGCACATCCTTCATTCTGTCCAGGGCGGCGTCCTGCGCAACACGTTGAGATGCCAAGGCCGCGCTCGGGCTCGATTGGGCCAATAGCGGGATGGAATTAATTGCGGCATCTTTTCCTTTGCCGGCCACGATCTCCTGATCTACCTCATTCTTGAGAGAGTTACGCGCATCCTGTAGATGGCGGGCACCCTCCAGTCCCCGTAATTCGGGAGGCAGCTCCTGCGTCGACGCCAGGGTCAGGACGATCGCCTCGCCATAGTGGTCGGTCTTTTCGACCAGGGATTTTTCCGACTCCAGCAGCGAGTTGACGCCATCGGCATGGGAAAACGTGCTGGATTCCCCGATATTCTGCCGCCCGAGCTCGGAGACATAGACGATCTTTTCGTAAAATTCTTTCCCTGTGGACTCCGCCGTCTCCTGCAGCTGTTCGACCCCCATACTTGCCTGCCGGAGGATACTGGAGGCTTCCTTCTCGTATTTATTGCCTGTACCAACGACGCTTGGATCCATCAGCTGGCGCGCGACCTCCTGCGCAAGAGCCGGGCTGTGGCCACCGGCGATCGCTTCTTTCAGACCGCTCCCGATTTGGATCGCCAGGCTTTCGGACGACTGGCGGGATTTTTCTCCGGTTGAATGGATTACTCGCGCGATCGGTGAGGCGAGTTCCTGGACCGCTTCTTCGCCCTTCGACGTGTGCATCCGGTCTGCAAGGATCGTCAGCTTGGTCACGGCATCCTGAACCCGGCGGTCATCGGCCATGATCGCGCCCATGCCGTGGTCGACCTGGCTGCGGAAAAGATCGAATATCGCGGAATTTACGGCAGACTGCGATCCCTCGATTCGCTGGACAGCAAGATCGGTATCGATGCCCTCGGTCTGTTCAACGAGCTCTGCCAGCTCGGGAATGGAATCCAGCGAATCGAGAGCTGCATCCAGGTCATTTGCGGCATCGTTGACCGCTCTGACAGACCGCATGACAAGGATCTCATCCGCTGCGACGTTGACGGTCGATATATAGGGATCGTTTTCCAGGGGCGTTTCCCGGTTCGGTGTTGCCGCGGCTAGGATTTGGGCGACATTCTGCACCGCCTGGGTCTCGATCAGTTTTTTATTTGCTCCCGCGCCGCCGTTCGTTTTGACGGCTTCTTGGGAAAGGCCGTCCATCAGCGCCACCATGCCATGCTGAACGTTCCGCCACTGCGCAGAGGCGTCCCGCTGCCTCGATGCGGCCTGAGTGCCTTCCGCCTCGGCCATCAGCTCGCGCAGATTTGCGGTTCTATTCCTCCCGGTAGTCTGATCGGTGAACTCGACCTTCCGTCCGAAGATGTCGTTGATCTGGTCACGCGCACCGGATTTTGCCTCCTTGATGATCGCTTCGAACCCCGGGTGCCCATCTCCGACCGGCGCGATCGCGGCCGCGTGGGCGTCGAGTGCTTGGTTCATGGCACGCTCGTCAAGCGCGTTTGCGAGCCCTTCTTCCAGCAGGCCGGGTGTAAGCAATTCCGCAGCCTCGCGTCGTTTTTCCGCGGCGGTCTCCCGGACGGAAGGCGCCTCGATCGCCATTAGCTTGCGCACATGGGGAGGGACATCGCCCAGGTTTGTGGTCATGTCTTCATAAGAAGCCTGCGCCGAGACGGCTTCGTCCGTCGTTTTGACGGCAGCTTTCACATTGTTGAAGAGCCTCTGGTCGAGAACTGTAAGCGTGCCGCCTTCCACGATCACGTTTGGGTTGTCCCGCAGATCAGGGTTCATGAGTTGAAGCTGATCGAGACTGTAGCCACGCCCTTCGCCGATCTCGATGGCCGTATCACCGCACTTGATCTTGTGGATGATAATGCCGCCCGGCGTCTGCGTGTCCCTCGGCCCGTTGTTGTTCTGGGTTGCTTGAGGATCTCGTGCCCTGCCGAGCGCAGCCTGGAAGTTGCTTTCCGCGGAATGGCTTGACGAGCGCAAAAACTGCTGGCGAGCAAGACGCTGAAGGTTGATCGGCTGAGTCAAAGGGGGCCTCCTGTCCTTGGCGGTCGGGAATTCCATGCTGTCCTGATTGGGATCCGGTAAGCTTTGTGACACCGAGATGACGACCCTAGGACACAACCAACAGTATCAGCAACCCTCATATCTTGGGGGCTGTTGCAAGATCAAAATGTCGAGATTCCGGTATCGGAAGTTCAGGCCGGTCCACGCCTTTCACAAACATCAGGAGATACGCGCATTTGTCGCATTCAAGCTGGTGCGACCGGTGGGGCCAAATGAATCGTGGTCGAAACGGTATGGCAGAACCTCTGGAGGAACCAGTTCGGCATGAGCGTCATGCCATCCCTGATGCCTAAGGTGAACGATCGCCTCCTTGTCCCCGAAGACTGCTGGTCGAATATACATACGGATTCGCTACCGATTTTGAAGAGAATCAACGCAAATTGGAGACTACGCAAAGCCTCATGAATGGCAACCGGACGACATGGCAAAGCGACGTGCAAACCTAGTCCTACAAGGATAATGCCACCCGCTCGTTGGACCAGCCTCTGGGCCGCGCTGGAACCCTTCAGCTTCTTCACGATGAACCCGGCAAACAATACGCAAACGATATCTGCAAACGTGAAATGGCGTTGACGACCGCTCCGAGTAAAGCGAACTGCGCCCAGAGTGGAAGACTCGAATTGCCGTCAACGAACTGCGGAAGAAGCGCCATAAAGAAGATGCGGTTTTAGGATTCAGCACCTCAACGGTGATGCTTTCCCCGAATGCCTTTCTTGCGGACTTCGGTGACGCATCCGACACACCGCCGGTTTCCTTGTGCGGGAAGGAGTCAGAACACTAGAGACTTTTTCTGCCCACGCAATGACCGCTTTCAAGGCGCAATGCTGCCTTCACAGATTTAAGCGTGAACGTCGCCTTAGGGGCGGACAGAATCGCGCCCGCGAGCCTTGCACGGCTTGTTGCTGTGATCTTCACCTTTTGGGCCACGAAGATCGCCTAATGAATCGAGTGGAACGGCGTCGTGAGCAAGTCGCATGCGGTAATACAAAATGCCGAAGCATGAAACGTGGCGAGACCGCACAGAATGAAGCATGCCGACTGATTCACGACTAGAACTCGTCGACTCGTCGGCGTGGCGCGCCAAGACTACCGGCAGATCGCCGGGAGGATGTCCCCGCGTCATGCGAAGGCAGCCTCGGCGTCCAGCGGGTTATTGTAATGCCGAGCCAATCGGCAATCAGGTCCGCTAACCTGTTAGCAGTGCCCGGGGCTCCCCGCGCGCGGGCACTTGCATTTTTGCCGTGCCCTGGGTGACTTTGCGGGCCTCTGGAGGCTCTATGCGGAACATACTGTCGCCTGCAAGGTTCACTGCGAAGACAGAGGCAGGCCGCATGCACTCGCTCAACGTCGCTGGGATCATGATCCTCCTCGCTATTATTGCGCTATTCGTCCTGGCTTGGCTCTTAGTATGAGGAGTCGGTCGGGCGGCGTACACCCACATCTTCGAAGTGTCGAATTTCGGAGTACGACAGCCCGGAGTATCACGTTCTGTCCCGGACAGAACAAGACCCGCCACAGCGCGGGGTTCTCTGTTAGAAGCGTTTAGAGGGAGTGGTCATTGAGAGGAGTGCAGAAAAGATAAGCAAGCTGATCGAAGATCTCCAGAGAGACATCGGCGCGTACCTACCGCGGGGGCGTATTTCGGAGCACCAGCCCAGCAGCTATCGAGTTGCTCAGCGCAAACTCATGTCGGCTTCTAAGAACGTCCCCTCCAACTGCCGGAGCCGACCTGACCAGGCAGCGCCCTACCTCGTGCCGACCGAAACAGAAAGAGCCGAAGAAGCGGCGCGGGCCCGCAGCAAAAAGGTGTCATCGTACTTCGCGTGATACGAAATCTTCAATGGACCGTGAGGCCATGTACGAGCGGGACGGTCGAGCTTTTGAGCGAGCTGGTTCAGAGGGGATGCAACCTCGTCAGGCACGCGGATGCGAGTGCTGTCATGGATCGAACCCGTTTGCGTTCATCTTGGATGTCGTTGCACTAGGTTCGTCAAGGTCCAACTGGTACCTCTCTACGGCATCCCAATCAATGTGGCCGAGCAGCCGCCGACGATGTCATCCAAATCACACCGATCTTGACGGACATGACCTGCTACTGCACTTTACTAACAGACCCGTAACGGCAACCCTCTTCTGATGGTGACCAATGGCGGCTGACTACATCATAGGACCGAACACAGAGAATCCCCGGCTGACGCGATCTGTCACGGGCGTGGACCATCTTGGCGAAAAGCTCGAACTTTCGGTTATCGAGGAGCGGCCCCTCACCATCTACCTCAACTCGCAGGAGATCGTCACAGCTATGACGATCGGTGACTACCCGGAATATTTGGCGCTCGGCTTCCTGCGCAATCAGGGGATGCTAGATCCTGCAGAAACAGTTACCGGTGTTGAATATGATGAGGAACTTGACGTCGTTATCGTCCGGACCAAGAGCCGCACGACGTACGAGGAAAAGGTCAAGAAGAAGACCCGCACGAGCGGCTGTGCTGTAGGTACGGTGTTTGGCGATATGATGGAGGGCTTGGTGGGATTGACCTTGCCGGCTGCGCCAATGCGGACGTCGTGGCTCTACACGCTGGCCCGCACGATCAACACTACGCCGAGCCTGTATCTTAAAGCTGGCGCGATCCATGGAACGGTGTTGTGCAAGGAGGACCGACCACTCGTCTATATGGAAGATGTCGGTCGTCACAACGCGGTCGACAAGATCGCCGGCTGGATGCTCTTTGAGAAAGTGGGAGCTGAAGACAAGATTCTCTACACCACCGGCCGGCTTACGTCCGAAATGGTTATCAAGACTGCCATAATGGGGATTCCGGTGCTCGCATCGCGCTCAGGCTTCACGGCCTGGGGCGTGGAGATTGCGCGCCAGGTAGGGCTGACATTGATTGGACGCATGCGTGGTAAACGCTTCGTTTGTCTAACGGGGGAGGAGCGGCTGATCTGGGATGCTGATCTTGAAACCGTACCTGAGGATGAGAAACATCACCGCCGCAAGGGCGCACTGATTGACTAGAATTCTGGGTGTCATACTGGCCGGAGGCCGTGCCACTCGTATGGGTGGCGGCGACAAGGGATTGCTGCGGCTCGGCGATGTAACGCTGCTCGGTCATGTACGTGCACGGCTCGCTCCCCAATGCGCGGAGCTTGCGATCAACGCCAATGGGGATCCAGCGCGCTTTTCAGATTACGGGCTTCCTGTTCTTGCCGATACGCTGCCGGATTATCTTGGCCCCCTGGCGGGTGTTCTCGCGGGCCTCGAATGGGCGGCGGAAAAGGGCGCAGACGCGATCGTGACTGCGGCGGCCGATACGCCTTTCCTCCCTCACGATCTGGTGGTCAGGCTCAGTGACGCGGCGGCACGGAAGAAGGTTCCAATAGCGCTGGCGGCCTCTCCGGACGACGCGGGATCGCTGCGCCACCATCCCACCTTCGGTCTGTGGCCTGTCGGTTTGCGCCAGGACCTGCACGCCGAACTTTCCGGTGGGCTTCGCAAGATCATGCTGTGGGCCGAACGGCATGGCACCGCGACTGCGCTGTTTGCGTCGGCGCCGTTCGATCCGTTCTTCAATGTCAACACGCCGCAGGACATGGTGCGCGCCAATGCAATTTTGCACGGAGGTTCGGCATGACCTTCTACGATGCGGCTGGCTGTACCACCAAACGAAATACCGGCACCGTCGGTTTCGTTTTGCACTGGGCTTGCTGATGTCCATGACGCCTCCTCCGCTTACGCCGCCACGCTTGAAAAACGATTGTTTCGCCCTGCCAGCGGGCGTCGATTGGACCCCCGTGGATACTGCGCTCGGCCTGCTACGGGCAAACCTCTCTCCTGTCGTGGATATCGAGGAACTGGACGTTTCTGATGCGCTCGGCCACGTCTTGGCGCGCCATGCAGTTGCACGTCGCTCCAATCCGCCCGCCGCCAACTCGGCCGTCGATGGATACGGTTTTGCTCATGCGGCTACCGGGGAAGGACTCCAGACGCTGCCGCTGATCGAAGGCCGTGCGGCGGCGGGTGCGCCATTTTCAGGACGCGTGCCGGAGGGAATGGCTATCCGCATCCTGACCGGGGCGATTCTGCCCGCAGGAGTCGACACGGTGGTGCTGGAGGAGGATACCGCCGGCGATGGCCACCGCATAGCCTTTCACGGTCCGATCAAGATGCGATCCAATACCCGTAAGGCCGGCGAGGACGTGATCGCCGGCGATGTCGCACTGCCGGCCGGGCATCGCATGCGCGCGCCAGATCTGGCGCTGTTGTCCGCGGTTGGGACGACAAGGGTCTCGGTTTTCCGTCCCCTGCGCTTGGGTGTGCTGTCCACCGGTGACGAGGTCGTCGCCGATGCTGGCGGAGCCCTTCTGGAAGTCGGCCGCATCTATGACGCCAATCGGCCGATGCTTCTGGCAATGGCGCGGCGCTGGAACCATGTGCCTGTGGACCTTGGTCATGTGGGCGACGACCGAGCAGCACTGGCCGCCCGGCTTGACCGGG